>R14__coassemble_669_pt1 | contig 21705 bp, 17 predicted proteins | sample R14__metabat2_high_PE_030 | metagenome-assembled genome bin R14 | reverse complement strand
CGCGGAGTATCATAAAATTGTGGCGGTACGTGATGTACCATGGACGTTTTTTATGGTAGAGGAGCAAAGTAAGACAACTATGTCCCGAAAAATACTTCTGATGGCGGTGAACGCCAAATATATCCATACCAATCCTGCCATCTACAGCCTATGGGCTTATGCAGAAGAGCGTGGATATCCGGTGGAAATGAGAGAGTTTACCATCAATCAGCAGGAAGACCGGATCCTCAGCGAGATTTACCGCACATCGCCTGATGTTCTGGCGGTCTCTGTCTACATCTGGAATATCGGTATGCTGGAGCGGCTGCTGCCAAGTGTCAGGGCTGTTCTGCCGGAAACAGAGATCTGGCTGGGCGGACCGGAGGTGAGCTTTGAAACAGAAGAATTTCTGCGGACCCATCCCTATATCTCCGGCATCATCCGGGGGGAAGGAGAGGAGACCTTTTCCTGCATGTGCGGTATCTGGCAGCAGACAGAAGAGGCTGGGGAGAATGGTATATCAGATAAAAAGTGTTTTTCCTATGCCTCTCTGCCGGGGATCAGCTGGAGGAATGCGGAAGATCGCATTCATGTAAATCCTGACCGGCCGCTGCTGTCCATGGACGATCTGGTCTTTCCTTATGAGAAAATGCCCCTGCCGGAAAAGCGCATCATCTACTATGAGAGCAGCAGAGGCTGTCCCTTTTCCTGTGCCTATTGCCTCTCTTCTGTGGAGAAGCAGCTGCGCTTCCGCAGTCTGGACAAAGTGAAGGCAGAGCTGCAGTATTTTCTGGACAGGAACGTACCTCAGGTCAAGTTCGTTGACAGGACCTTTAACTGTCAGCATACCCATGCCATGGAGATCTGGCGGTATCTGAAGGAGCATGACAATGGTATTACAAATTTTCATTTTGAGATCGGGGCGGATATTCTCACAGAGGAAGAGATCGCGCTGATTAGCACTTTGCGAAAGGGGCAGATCCAGCTGGAGATCGGCGTGCAGACTACCAATGAGGAGACACTCTGCGCCATTCACAGGCGTATGGATTTTGCCATTCTGGCGAAAAATGTACGGGCTTTGCAGCAGGCCGGCAATGTCCACCTGCATCTGGACCTGATCGCGGGATTGCCCCATGAGGATCTGGAAAGCTTCCGGCGGTCCTTCAACATGGTCTATGCCCTGCAGCCGGAGCAGCTGCAGCTGGGCTTCCTGAAAGTATTGAAGGGTTCTCCCATCTATCAGAAAACAGAGGAATACGCCTGCGATTACAAGCAGGAGGCTCCTTATGAAGTACTGCAGACCGGCTGGCTGGACTATGGACAGCTGCTGGAACTGAAAAATGTGGAAGAAATGGTAGAGGTCTATTACAATTCCGGCCAGTTTGTGCGGACGATAGCGCAGATGGAAACCATGTTTGACAGCCCATATGCGTTTTATCAGGCCCTGGCATCCTGGTATGAGGGGAGAGGGTATCTGGATATCTCTCACAGCCGATTGCGGCGTTTTGAGATTTTGCGTGAGTTTTCTGCGGATCGCGGCTGGGGAAAGGAGGCACTTGATGCCTGTCTGATCATGGACCTGTACAGCAGGGAAAATCTGAAGAACCGGCCGGTGTGGGCGCCATGGGACAAACGTCATGATGACAGCATACGGCATTTTTACCAGAAGGAAGCTGCAGAGCCTGCATTTCTGAAGAATTATGCAGGATATGACTGGAAACAGCTGCGTTCTATGACCCATATAGAGCTGGTAGATGGAGAGTCATGGCTGTTTGATTACAGAGACCGGGATCCGCTGAGCGGAAACGCCGGTGTGCGGAAGATCAATCTGTGAGAGTTACTGGCAGAAAAAATCCCCCGGAGATCTGCAGATCTCCGGGGGATTGTCTTTTTATTCTGCCTTTTTCTCCACTTCCTCGATCACTGCATTGTTCTTGACAAATTCAATGGCCTGGGCCATACGGATGTCTTTGGCAACGCTTTCCTGAGAAACGTTTTTCTTGACTTCTTCAATGGAAGTCTGGTACTGCTCAGCCAGCTTGGAGTAGCCGACTTCGACTTCAAACTCATCTGCTGTGATGTTTTCCTGATCAGCGATCCAGTCCAGACCCATCTGCAGCTTCAGCTGTTCCTCTGCACGGAGATAAGCCTCATTTTCAAAAGAATCGGCAGACTCACCTACATAGGCAAGATACTGTTCCAGGGTCAGCCCCTGCATGCTCAGCTGCTGCTTGACAGATTCCATGTGGTTCTTTGCAATGGTATCAACGAGCTCCTGGTCGGGATCTGCATTGATGAACTTCAGCAGTTCACGGAAGATCGCTTCCTGGGTTTCCTGAGCCTCGCGGCGGTTTAATTCTGCTTCCAGCGCCTTGAAGGCGTATCCCTTCAGTTCCTCTACAGTTTTGACATTGGGAAGGTCCAGAGAAGCAGCAAAAGCATCATTCAGCTCAGCGGGCTTCTTCTCAATGATCCTGTGCAGGGTAACCTTGAAGACAACGGCAGCGCCGGCCAGAGAAGGCTCGCCATAGGTTTCCGGAAAACTCAGGTGCAGGTCTCTGCTTTCACCGATCTGCATGCCGATCATCTGCTCCTCAAAGCCGGGAATAAAGGTGTGAGAGCCGATAGTAAGCTCATAGTTACTTCCTTTGCCGCCGTCAAAAGCGACACCATCCTTGAAACCTTCGAAATCGATCACAGAGGTGTCCCCGTTTTTCAGGGGGCCTTCTTTTTCTGCTGTGACGGGACGCTGGGAGAGCAGATAAGCGATCTCGCGATCTACATCCTCCTGTGTGACGACACTGCGGGTGATCTTGATATTCAGGCCTTTGTATTTGCGTACTGATGTTTCCATATTGATTCCTTTCCGGTATTGATGGTAAAAAGAAAAGAACTCAGCCGCATGACGGTACAGCTAAGTTCTTTTCTTAAATTCTATGCTTGATTATCCGATAGAGTTTACAGCTTTGCTTAAGCGGGAAACTTTTCTGGATGCATTGTTCTTGTGGTAAACACCCTTAGTTGTAGCTTTATCGATTGTGGAAATTGCAGCTGTCAGTGCAGCGGAAGCAGCTTCCTTGTCGTTTGCAGCAACTGCGGACTCGACTTTTTTAATAGAAGTCTTTACAGCAGAACGGATGGATTTGTTTCTGTCTGCCTTGGTCTTGGTTACCAGAATACGCTTTTTCGCAGATTTAATGTTAGCCAAACTGTACACCTCCTGTTAGTTTATTTGGGCCATTCCCTGCCTCTATATTTAGCGGATAGAGGATGGAACGAATACAATTTGCCGGGATAAGACACGGAAACACCCGGCACAACATGCTTTATCAGCATATGTCTTTTTGGAGCTGTTGTCAAGAGAATATTTGAAATAAACCGGAAAAATCCTGTGCCAAATCCTGTACCTGCATGGTAAAGGTTTGCATGCATCAGATCAGGAGACTTCTGCAACAACCCGGTCACGCTTGCGATCATAGTAGATCCGCTCTGCAGTTTGACATCAGATCAGGAGAGCTCTGCAACAACCTTTTGGAGGAGAGGTGCAGACAAAAGGAAAGCGGTACATCAGAAGATGTACCGCTTCAGCGACCCGGATCGGGTTCGAACCGACGACCTCCGCCGTGACAGGGCGGCGCTCTAACCAGCTGAGCCACCGGGCCAGAATTCCTTTGATTGAAAACGAAAGGAAGGAAAAATGGACCTTCGGGGACTCGAACCCAGGACCGACCGGTTATGAGCCGGTTGCTCTAACCAGCTGAGCTAAAGGTCCAAGCAACTTCCGTTTACAACGTGTTCATGATATCACAGAGTTGCGTGGTTTGTAAAGGGAATTCTGACAAAAAGGACATGATTCTACATTCCACATTATCTGATTCTTCATTAACTCCGCATGGTGCATGGAGTCAGCACGCATTATGATATAACGTCTGCCTGCACTATTGACCACACTATGCTGCTCTGCATTAGTTCGAAGACGGAATACTATAGATTTCCTGTCTCAATTATCTTGTCAGGCTGACAAACCTCCGAATTCCTACGACGAATGAATTCGTCGCTCCATTCGAATCTGCAGTATGTTTGTACTACAACCAGTCAAAATTTCCGCCGGTGACAGCCAGGGACAGAAGGGTATCATATTTTTCCACATCTTCCCCTTCGATCACCTGCAGCAGAATAGCATTTTCTTCTGCCACCGGCATGGCCTCGTCCGGTCCGATCTCCATGTCCGGTTCAGTGCCACAGTAAGGGCAGACCATGCGGGGGATCACCCTGATATCCAGAAAACGGTTGCTGCAGCAGCTGCATTCATAGAATCCGGCCAGCTGTGTTCCATCCGGTACATAATACATAGAAAAACTCCTTCTGTTTTCCAGAGCAGGTTACCTGCACAGGCCCCTGCCCCAAACGTACACAAAGAAAGCAAAATGCCATTCGTTCGGCTGCGTTTCCTGATACAAACGCCTGACTTTGCATTTCTGCTCTGCATAAGTTCGAAGACGGAAATCTATAGATTTTCTGTCTTACTTATCTCGTCAGGTTGACCAAAATTCGAATTTTGGTTGGGGCTCTAAAGAAACTGAAAAAGTGTCCACACTTCCCCGGGAGAAAGAGCGTCCATTTTTTCATTCGCTTTGCTCCCCCTGTATCATTAGAGGTGTATCACCTCCGGGGCCTCTGTGAAAGAGGAGAAGACAGCAGTAGCGTCCTCGAAATACAGAACCTCCGTATTGTCATCCTCTGCGGAATACATCTGCTGAAGGGAAGGATAGTTATCCAGCATATGTTTCTTGGCTTCATAGCGGTCGTCGCTGATCAGCTTACCGCTGACACGGAGCCATTTGCCGTCTGCAAAAGCACAGATCTCTGCTTTTGGGTTGGCATGCAGCTGTCTGGAAACATCCTTTACTTTACCTGTCTGGATGTACAGTTTGCCTTCGAACAGATCGATGGTACCGAAGGGGCGTACTCTGGGCTGATCACCTTCTACAGTTGCAAGATAGTAAGTCTGACAATTCTTCAGAAATTCATATACTTTTTCCATTTGAAAACCTCCTGTGTAATGTTTTACGGCAGAAAACAGGCACAGCCAATGGATTCTGCGGGATGTGAAAGGAACGCAGCTGTATGCATATAGTGCTGCGGCGTGCAACGCACGATTTCATTATAATGGAGAGAGACTGCTTTCGCAAGAGATGGGGGAAGTGAGAGTGTTTTTCTGTAATACTCTTTTGACGGAAGTGAAAATGCCTTTTCAGAGACATTTTTTAAGGCTTTGAAAAGACGCTTCTTACCACAACTCCTTCGCGCCGGCGACTACACGAAAACCGGCTCCGGGCTGGCGGAACATCGGAGCTTTTCTGTAATACTCTTTTGACGGAAGTGAAAATGCCTTTTCAGAGACATTTTTTAAGGCTCTGAAAAGACATTTTCACTTCCCGGCACCTGCAATCTGCCGAAAAGCTCAGATGTGGAAAATTTTAACATTAATGAAAAAATTTGTTGACAAATGGATATTCTTCCCATATAATGGCACTTGTGGTTGAGAAAGCCACCTAGAAATGCGCGAGTGGCTCAGTTGGTGGAGCACGACCTTGCCAAGGTCGGGGCCGCGGGTTCGAGTCCCGTCTCGCGCTCTGCAAGGACATCCGTGTGGATGTCCTTCTTTCGTATACAGGCAAAAAAGGAGAGGGAAAATGAGAGTCAGAACAGAATATTTGCAGAATACAAAGGAAATGTTTCAGCGGGCCTATGCAGAACATTATGCTGTAGGTGCCTTCAATGTAAATCATACAGAGCAGATCCAGACCATCGTGGAAACTGCGGCAGAGCTGCATTCAGCGGTCATTCTTCAGGCATCCGCATTTACAGCAAATTATATCGACCTGGGCTATATCACAGTGGTAGCGGATTACGCAGCCCGTCGGGCAGGGATCCCGGTAGCACTGCATCTGGATCATGGCGCAGATTTTGCAGCTGTCTGCCAGTTTATTGATGCCGGTTTTACTTCGGTTATGATCGACGGTTCTCATCTGTCTTTCGAGGAAAATATTGCCCTGACGAAGAAGGTCTGCGATTATGCCCATCCGCTGCATGTTACAGTAGAGGGAGAGCTGGGAACGATCTCCGGTATCGAGGACGATCAGAGCTCTGAGGAGGGACTTTACACAGATCCTGCTCAGGCAAAGGAATTTGTAGAGCGCACCGGCGTGGATTCCCTGGCAGTGGCAGTGGGGACTAGCCATGGCGCCTACAAGTTCAAACCCGGACAGAAGCCGAGACTTCGTCTGGATATTCTGAAGGAGATCGAACAGACCATTCCCAATGTGCCCCTGGTGCTGCATGGCGCATCTTCCGTGAATCAGGACAATCTGAACATGATCAATCAGTATGGCGGAAGTATTCACAAGGCCATCGGTATTCCGGAGGAGATCCTTTCCCAGGCATCGGAAGGAGCGATCTGCAAGGTCAATATGGACACAGATCTTCGTCTGGCCATGGCAGCGGCGATCCGCAAGACCCTGACAGAGGATCCCACGGTACTGGATACCAGAAAGTATCTGGGCGCCGGACGGGCAGCTGTTTCTGACCTGGTGCGGGATAAGATGCAGACAGTATTGCACAGCGCGGGCAGATATCTGTAAAACTGTGTACAGACAGGAGGAAGTATGGTTCGGATCCTTGTAGTGGAAGACGATGAAAAAATGAATCGCATCATCTGCAGATATCTGTCCAATGCAGGCTATCAGCCGCTGGCATGTCTGCATCCCATGGAAGCTTTTGACCTGCTGGAGGACAACAGCTGTCATCTGGTGATCTCCGATATCATGATGCCGGAGATGGATGGCTATGAGTTTGCAGCGCTGCTTCGGGAGAGAGACGCACAGCTGCCCATTCTGTTTGTAACAGCACTGGATGATTTTGCCTCCAAGCAGAAAGGATTTCGGCTGGGCATTGACGATTATATGGTCAAGCCTCTGGATCTGGACGAGCTGGTGCTGCGGGTGGGCGCTTTGCTGCGCAGGGCCAGGATACAGGATGACAATGAACTGGTCATAGGCAGGCTTCGCATGGTGCAGGATGAGATGACTGTCTATCTGGACGGGCAGGAGATGCCGGTGTCCCCCAGGGAATTCACCATTCTTTTCAAGCTTTTGTCCTATCCCCGCAAGATCTTTACCAGAAGTGATCTGCTGGAGGAATACTGGGGAATCACCAGCGAAAGCGGTCTCCGTACCGTGGACGTCTATGTGACCCGCCTCAGAAAAACCTTTGCGGATTGTGATGAATTTAAGATCGTTACAGTCCATGGTTTTGGCTATAAAGCGGTTCTGAAGGAAGAGTGAGGGATCCTGTCTGACAGAAGATGAAAGACCGGGAAAGATGATCTTTTACTGCAGGGCGGTGGAACTCCCGGATTTGTCAGATGGAAGCAGATCAGATGTGTCGGAAGCGGATCAGATGCGTCGGAAGCAGACCGGATGTGTCGGATACAGCTCAGATACCGCAGAAGGCAGGGTGAGTCGTCGGGAGAAAAGGGATGCTGTCCGGGAAAATAAAGGCAGGATCAGAAAGAGATAATGTATGGGCAGAAAGAAAAAAGAGGCGGAAGAGAAGGCAGAGAAAAAAAAGCGGAGACGCCAGAAATATAAAAAAGATCCCCGGGTCAATACCACCGGGATGGGCTGGAGGCTGCTTCTGTTTTTCCTGCTGGTGTTCGGCGTGGCCATTGCGGAATCCGTTTATCTGATGCACTGGATCGTGGCTCATATGTCCATTTTTATTGTGGTAGGCTACTATATGATCCTGGCGGCCCTGCTCATTGGATTTATCCTGGTAATGATCCGCTGGCGCTTTTACGGTCTGCCGATCAGAGGACTGGCGGAGGCAGCCAGAAAAGTGGCGGCAGGAGATTTCACGGTCCGGGCCAAACCAAACCGCAAGGATGGAAAAAAGGATGAGATCGGTGTGCTGATCGAAGACTTCAACAAGATGGCGGAGGAATTGAGCCGCACGGAAATGCTGAAGACGGATTTCATTTCCAATGTCTCACATGAGATCAAGTCTCCTCTGGCTGTGATCACCAGCTATACCAAAGCCCTGAAGGAAGAGGAGATGACAGATGCGGAGCGGGATCAGTACCTGGACACAGTCCTTACGGCTTCCAACAATCTGAGCAAGCTGGTCAGCAATATTCTGCAGTTGAGCAAAGAGGAAAACCAGCCCGGACAGGAGAAATGCGAACCTTACCAGCTGGGAGAGCAGCTGCGGCACTGCGCCCTGACCTTTCTGGATCAATGGACAGAGAAAGAGATCGATTTTCGGATCGACGTGGAGGATGTACTGGTGTATTATCCCCCGACAGCCATGGAGGTCGTCTGGAACAATCTGCTGTCCAATGCCATCAAATTTACGGAATCCGGCGGCATGATCTCTCTGACTTCCTACCTGGAGACAGATGCGGTAGTGGTCATCGTGAAGGACACAGGCTGCGGCATCTCGGAGGAAGGCTGCCGAAGGATCTTCGACAAATTTTACCAGGAGGACAGTTCCCATGCTACGGAAGGCAATGGGCTGGGTCTGGCTCTGGTCAGTACCATTCTGAAAAATACAGGCGGCAGTATTGCCGTAGAGAGCATACAGGGCGAGGGAAGTACCTTTACTGTCCGGCTGCCCAGACAGCATGGGATAGGATAAATAAGGCAGGAGAACGCATGGAACAGAAGCATGCGGCTCCTGCTTTTTGTTTGCGCTGACATTCACATCCTGTTAACAAAAAGAAGCAGATCCTGAAATATTCAAAATTTATGATGAACCGGAAAATGAGATTGTTATGTGGGGATCCTGCAGCACATGGAACAGATGTCTGTGGCTGGATCACCGGGTGCCCGGCAGGGCTGACAGCAGAAAGAGGGGCTGGATAAATGAGTAAAATAGTGATCGTGACAGAGAGCGGATCTGATCTTTCGGCAGAGCTGGCCAAGGAATACGGCGTGCATATTGTTCCCATGCACGTTTCCTTTGGAGATGTGACCAAGGATGACGGCTTTTTTCCGTCCACAGAGATCGGCGATTATTTCAATATTACCGGGCAGGTGCCCATGACCAGTGGCTGCAATCCACAGGATTTCCAGCGGGTATTTGAGGAAATCCTGGACATGGAACCGGAGGCCTGCATTCTGCATCTGGCCTATTCCGCGGCTACCACCTGCTCCTACCAGAGCGCCATCACGGCAGCGGAAGGCAATCCCAACATCCGCAGCGTAGATACCAAAAATGTATCCGTAGGTCTGGCCTGCATCGTGGTACGCATGGCAAGGCTGCTGAAGCGCCACCCGGAATGGACGCTGGATCAGGCGGCAGAAGTGGCAGGAGAGATCTCCAAAAAAGCGCGGTTCTGTTTTGTACCGGGTCAGCTGGATTATCTCAAAGCCGGCGGCAGAGTCAGCAACAAGGTTGCCCTGATCGGAAATATCCTCAATATCCATCCCAGGATCGATCTGATGGATGGAACTCTGATCGCTACGCAGAAGTACCGAGGCAAGATCGACAGGATCCTGACCAGGATCCTGAAGGAGTATCCCATTGAGGAACAGCTGGATCAGAAGGAACTCTGGATCTGCTATACACCGAAATTCCCGGAGACATCTCAGGAACTGGCTGTGAAGCTGGCAAAGCAGATGGGCTTCCAGAGGGTCCATATGGTAAAGACCGGCGGTGTGATCACATCTCACAGCGGCCCGAATTCCTTCGGCGTGGCAGCTTTTACAAAATAAGAGACGCAGACGGATCTGAGGATACCGGTTGCATCTTAACCGGCAGAAGGATATGTATCATAACCCCCATGGTATGCAACGTACCATGGGGGTTCTTTATGATGCACCAGGGGAGCAAAGTCGGAAAATGTGCGCAGTTGCCCCTTGTGGGCAAATGTGCACTGATTTTTCGATTTTAGCGACCCGCAAGAACATACCCAGCCGGGCACATGTTCACATGGAGTGGGGTAGGGGCCCCATGGAATGCGAATGTTCTTAGCATGGCGGGATAAGTGAGACAGGAAATCTATTGATTTCCGTCTTCGAACTTATGCAGAGCAGCTTTTTTAAGCGGAGCCATGCGTATGCATCATAATCTGTGGTGATTCCAAGTGTAGCGAGGAATCATGTCCGTTTTTATGATACCGGACAGCAAAGCGAAGTCAGGCATTGCTCCCGCAAATGTGTAATGATTGTGAGAAAACTTGTGAAGAAGGGGAAGATGTGGTAAGATATGCTGAAATCTTGTCTCGGCCGTGATGAGAAAACAGCATCCGCGGCGCAGACAGAAGCACAGAGTGAAGAGGAAGATTATATGGCATCCAAACGAACAAAAGAGATCCTGGCCCTGCTGGATCAGGCCTATGGGACAGATTATCGCTGCTACCTGGAGCACGAAAATCCGGGACAGCTGCTGATCGCCACCATTCTCAGTGCTCAGTGCACCGATGCCAGGGTAAATATCGTCACCAGGGATCTGTTTCGGAAATATCCGGATATGGCAGCCTTTGCGGCAGCAGATCAGAAAGAACTGGAGCAGGATATTCATTCCACCGGCTTTTATCACAACAAGGCCAAAAACATCATTGGCTGCGCAAAAGAGATCTGCAGCCGTTTCGGAGGAGAGGTTCCCAGGTCTCTGGAGGATCTGACCTCCCTGCCCGGTGTGGGCCGCAAGACAGCCAATGTGATCCGTGGAAATATATTTGATGATCCCAGCGTGGTGGTGGATACCCATGTGAAGCGGATCTCCGGACGCCTGGGCTTTACCAAAGAGACAGATCCGGTCAAGGTGGAGATGGACCTGATGAAGGTTCTGCCAAAGGATCACTGGATCCTGTACAATATTCAGATCATTACCTTTGGCAGGCAGATCTGTTTTGCAAGAAATCCAAAGTGTGAAGAATGTTTTCTGACTGCTTATTGCAGGGAGCCAAAGAGAAAGAAATGATATCTGATGAAAAAGAGATCTGATAAAAAAAGGGATCTGATGAAAAAGGGATCTGATGAAAAAGGGATCTGATAAAAAAGGGATCTGTTTAAAAGGGATCTGATGAAACCTGGCAGGCTGCAAGGGAGAGCCGGCAGGTGCGGAGGTAATGAGATGAAGAAGGATAAGAAAAGAAGGATCTTTGCGGCAGTGATTGCGGCTGTGCTGATCGCAGCTATGGTGCTGCCCCTTGTCATGAGTGCCATGACCGCAGTTTGAATCTGAACAATGATGACTTCCCGCAGCAGTGTTTTCCGTCCGGGCTTTTTTTGAATCGTCTGTCGGGAGGTCGTTTGATGCGGAAAATATACAGGTTATATATCCAAAGAAACTACCGAATCAGTATGTCAGGAGGCTGGTTGATTTGAGAAAAAAATTAAATGTTACAGTGGTTCTGCTGCTGTTCCTTTTTCTCTGGCTGCTGCTGCCCCAGGCAGTATCTGCCGCAGATGAAGCAGTGGCACCGGAGGGCGTTTATATAGAAAATGTAAATGTTTCCGGCATGAATGCAGAACAGATCCAGGCAGTGGTCGATCAGAAACTGCAGGAGTACAGTGACAGCAGGATCACTTTTTATGTGAATGGAACACCGGTGACAGTGACGGCCGGTGAACTGGGTCTGCAGCTGACCGGATCGAGTCTGGTGGACCAGGCCCTTTCCTATGGCACCAGGGGAAATATCCTGCACCGCTATATCAAGGAACGGTATATGGAGGAGAATGGCAGGCAGATCCTCAATCTGCAGCTGGCGCCGGACCGGGACACCATTGTGTCTGTACTGCAGGAGAAATGCTCTGTACTGGATACAGCGCCTGTGGATCCCACATTTTCCAGGGGAGAGGACGGCAGCTTTACTACAAGCCCGGGTCAGGACGGATTCGGGGTAAATGTAGAGACATCCGCAGATATGGTCTATGACTATATGACGACCGGCTGGAACGGCGGCGCCGGCGGCATTACCCTGCAGTGTGATGTGATCGAGTATAACAACAGCGGAAATTACGATCTGGTACAGGATGTCATTGGCCAGGGCAGCACAGAGTTTACGCCGGGTGCTACCACCAGAAATACCAATCTGGAAACGGCGGTAAATAAACTGAATGGTTCGGTAGTGCTTCCGGGAGAGGAATTTTCCGTCTGCACAAAGCTGGCGCCCTTTACAGAGGAGGCCGGCTATGCTCTGGCAGCCTCCTATGCCGAGGGAGAGATCATTGACAGTCTTGGCGGCGGTGTCTGTCAGGTTTCCACCACGCTCTACCAGGCAGTGCTGAAGGCAGAACTGGAAATCACGGAGCGAAATGAGCACTCCATGGCTGTGAATTATGTGCCGGCGTCCATGGATGCCGCCATTGAGGAAGGCACCAAGGATCTGAAATTCCGCAACAATACAGATGCGGCTATTTACATCGAGGGCACCATAGACCAGGATTCCGGCGTGATCTCTTTTACGATCTATGGTCATGAAACCAGGGATGCTGCCAGAGCCATCAGCTTTGAAAGCAAGGTGACCGGCGCTACTGCCTGCACCTACAAGTTTGTGATGGATGACAATGTGGGCTGGGGTCTTGTGACCCTGGAGGTTGGTCATCAGGGTGCTACAGCAGAGGCCTACAAGATCGTTACAGTGGATGGCGTGGAGCAATCCAGAGAAATGATCGCCAGCAGTGAGTACAATATGTCCCAGAATCTGGTGACCATTGCCATGGGCGGAGCCACCAATGAGCAGCGGGAGATCATTGAAAATGCGGTGGCCACAGGAGACTACAAGACAGTACAGGCAGCTCTGGCCAGCTGTGGCATAGATGCGGATCTGACAGACTCTTCCCAGGCATTTACGGCAGACGGTCAGACCGTGACAGCCAACAACCCGTCAGCTTTCCTGTTTACCGCTACAGATACTTCTACCATTGCCACCACAGAGGGCGATGCGGCGGCAGCCGGGGACACTTCTGTGGAGAGTGCAGATGCGGAGGCAGCGGAGGAAGCGCCTGCAGAAGCAACGGACGGTGCGGAGTAGGCGTCTGTGGAAGCAGAGGATGGTGCGGAGTTAGCAGAAGATGCCATGAGAAAGACCTGTCCCGACAGGGACGGGTCTTTTGCAGTTGGAAAGTTACAGAGACAGAATTCTCCGCACCAGATCTTCACTTTTTTTTCTTTGCATTATAGCTAAGCAGCTGAAAACTGATGTTCGCTGTACCTGGGGTTGGTTTTAGAAACAGTCACCCGCGCGAAGAGATCAGGGTATGGCGTGATGCTTTGTGAAGAAAAAGATATTGATATGGGAAGTCTGAGTCGCAGAGGTGTCTGGGAATCCGGGAGAGACAGAGATGGCAGAAGATAAAGTGATCAGCAGAATAGGCAAACTGCCGGAACTGGTACTGGAGAGATCCGTACTGAAGCAGGTCCGGCACAGAAGACCGGAGGTCCTGAAGGGGCCGGGTGTGGGGATCGACTGCGCAGCCGTTACCCTGGGAGAAGATGAAGCTCTGGTGCTCTCCTCTGACCCTGTTACCGGGACGAAGGAGGAACTGGGCAGGCATTGCATTCATGTGACTGCCAATGATCTGGCGGCAGCCGGTGCAGAGCCCATCGGTGTGATGCTGACTGCTCTGCTGCCCCCGGGCATTACCGAGCAGAAGATCCGGGAGATCGTAAGAGACGCAGAGGAGACCTGCGCATCCCTGCACATGGAGATGATGGGAGGCCACACAGAGATCACCGGCATCGTCAGCCGTCCCCTGATCTCTGTGACCGGTGTCGGCAGGATTTGCAGGACAAGGATGCTTTCTGCTGAAAATATCCGGCCGGGCATGGATCTGGTGATCAGCAAGTGGGTCGGCCTGGAAGCCACAGCCATTCTGGCAAAGGCCCATGAGACAGAACTGAGAAAGCGATTTTCCGAAGAATTTGTCCGGCGGATGCAGGACTGCGGAAAATGGATCTCCGTCTTGCCGGAAGCCCGGATCGCCATGGAGCATGGTGTAACAGCCATGCATGATATTACGGAGGGCGGTGTGTTTGGCGCCCTGTGGGAAATGGCGGAAGCCGGAAGGACAGGACTGGAGGCAGATGCCAGACTGATCCCGGTACGGCAGGAGACCGTAGAATTGTGCGAATTTTTCGGGCTCAACCCTTACCAGAGTATGTCTTCCGGTGCACTTTTGATGGTCACTGAGGATGGAGAGGGACTGGTACAGGCCCTGGAAGCAGAAGGAATCCCCGCAACTGTAGTCGGAAGGACCACAGAGGGAAATGACAGGATCCTGCGCAACAGGGAAGAAGTGCGTTTTCTGGAGCGTCCCCAGGCGGATGAGATCTATAAAGTGAACCGTTAATCGGCAGACATTTATACAAGAGTGCGGAACGCTGTTTCATGCAGGATGAGCTCTGCAAAGTTAACTGTTGGTTTGCAAGCACTTTGATGTCTGAACAGCATTTGCGCTGCGGATCCGCAGCACGGAGATGACTATGAATATTGTTTTACTGGAGCCGGAGATCCCCCAGAATACCGGCAATATCGGCAGAACCTGTGTGGCGACAGGGACGTCCCTGCATCTGATCGAACCCCTTGGCTTCCGGCTGGATGAAAAGGCCATTCGCCGTTCCGGCATGGATTACTGGAAAAAGCTGGATCTGCATACTTATCTGAATTATGAAGAATTTCTGGCGCAGCACCCCGACGCATCTATTTACTACGCATCAACAAAAGCACCCCGGTGCTATACCGAGGTGCAGTTTGAAGAAGACTGTTTTCTGATGTTCGGCAAGGAAAGCGCGGGGATTCCGGAGGAGATCCTGCATGCGCATCCTGACCGGGTCATCCGTATTCCCATGCTGCCGGAGATCCGTTCCCTGAATTTGGGAAATTCCGCCGCTATCGTGCTTTATGAAGCCCTTCGCCAGCATGGCTTTGCCGGCCTGCAGGAGCAGGGACAGTTAAGAGATTTCAGCTGGTAGATCCTGCTTTTCTCTGGCCAGGGTGAAGGTGAAGGTCGTGCCGACGCCTTCCGTGCTGACAACGGTGATCTTCTGACCATGGGCCTGGATGATCTCCTTGACGATGGACAGCCCCAGTCCGGTGCCTTTGCGGTCTTTGCCCCGGGAAGAGTCCACCTTGTAAAAACGGTTCCAGATCCTGGGGAGATAAGCGGCAGGGATACCGGTGCCGTGATCTGCCACAGAGACCTCGATCCTGTTGTGAGTCTCCACAGTCTCGATCCGGATAGAGGAATGGGACTTGCTGAATTTCAGGGCATTGTCGATCAGATTGTAAAGTACCTGCTGGATACGGTCACGGTCAGCGTAGACCATTTGTATCTCGTCTTCAAATACCAGTTCTATAGAGATCCTGCGGGAAGTACAGATGCCTTCAAATGAAGCGGCTGTGTTCCGGATCGTCTCATTGATATCAAATTCTTTTTGTTCCAGATAGAAATTTTTTTTGTTCAGATTGTTCAGGGTCAGCATGCTTCGGGTCAGTTTGTTCAGCCGCTCCGTCTCATTGACGATGATCTTCAGATATCGCTCCTGCATTTCCGGAGGAATGGTGCCGTCCAGAAAAGCTTCCGCATACCCCTTGATCGAGGTAAGTGGGGAGCGGAAATCATGGGACACATTTGCAATGAATTTTTTCTGGTTTTCACTGCTCTGATTCAATTCCGCCGACATGAAATTCAAGGCTTCTGCCAGTTCTCCCAGTTCATCATTGGAATTCAGCTTCAGTTCATACTGCAGATTTCCGGAACCGTATTCCTGGGCAGCCCGAATGACCTTCTGCATGGGCCTGTGGATCTGAAAGTATACGAAAAAAGGGATCAGCAGAGTCAGCAGCAGGATGAAGGTTAAAATCTCATGAACGACCTTCAGTATGGTTTCCCGCTGCTCCACGACTGCAGATACAGGGATGTGAATGGCCAGATAGCCGTTGACAGCGTAACTGCCGCTGATGGGAGCCAGCACACTGACGGTTTCCTCCTCGAAATAGCCGAAAAAATCTCCGGTCATATAGTAGCTGCTGCCCAGCTTCGCAGGATCAAAATCTGTGATCTGCCGGGGGGAAGCGGTCCCGGTATCGGAGGTGGTCATGAGAATATTTCCATCTGTATCCATGATCCAGATCTCAGCGCCCTGATAAACAGCCAGAGCCTGCAGGGCTTCTTCTGTGGCGGGATCCACACTGGCAGAGGTATCGGAGGCCTGCTGCTCCGCAATGGTACCAGCCTCCCTGTAAAGCTGCAGGGCGGAGGTATGGATCAGGGTCTGATCCACCAGATATGCGCCGACAGTGGACACCAGTATGAAAGCTGCCAGGAGGATGGCCAGATAGAGAAACAGAAGCTTGCGGAACAGAGTCAGTTTCATAGTCCCTTTACCTCAAACTTGTAGCCGATGCCCCAGACAGTGCTGAGAGACCAGTACTGACTGTCCCGGATCTTTTCCCGGAGCCGTTTGATGTGAACGTCTACGGTTCTGGTATCTCCGGCATATTCATAGCCCCAGATATGGTCCAGCAGCTGTTCTCTGGTAAAGACCTGATTGGGTGAGGAGGCCAGAAAATAAAGCAGCTCCAGTTCTTTTGGAGGCATGTCGATCTGCTGTCCCCGGTAGGTAACAGAGTAGTTGGTCTGATTGATGATCAGATCCGGGTACTCTACATATTTTCCGTTGACACTGGTCTTCTGGGGCATATTTGGCTGGAAACGCCGAAGCACTGCCTTAACCCGGGCCACCATTTCCTTGGAGTCAAAGGGTTTGATCATGTAATCATCTGCCCCAAGTTCCAGGCCCATGACCTTGTCAAAGATCTCTCCTTTCGCGGACAGCATGATAATGGGGACGTTGGAGGTTTTGCGGATCTCTCTGCAGACTTCATAGCCGTCAATGCCCGGTAGCATCAGATCCAGCAGGATCAGATGGGGCGCAAAGCTGTCCTGCGCCTTCAGGGCGGATTCTCCGTCATTGACGATCAGGCAATCGAAACATTCCTTAGTCAGATAGAGAGAGATCAGCTCTGCGATGTTGTTGTCATCATCCACAATGAGGATCTTTTGTTTGGAAGCCATGGTATTCCTCCTGTAAATTATCGGAATGTTACAATGGTGACACCGGAATCTCCCTCTCCGTAAGCGGCCAGATGGTATTCTGCCACATGACGCTGGGTCCGCAGGTAGTTGTGTACACCCTTTCTCAGGGCCCCGGTTCCTTTTCCGTGGACCACCCGTACCGTGCTCAGATGGGAGATGTAGGCATCGTCCAGATATTTGTCCAGTTCAGCGATCGCCTCGTCCACTGTTTTGCCCAGCAGATTGATCTCCGGCTTGATGGAGGCGGATTTGGACATGTTGACCTTGCCGGTACCGGTTCGGCTCAGACCCTGTCCGGTGATGACCGGTTCATCGATCAGCTCCAGATCTGTAATGTTGACCTTGGAGCGGATGATACCCATCTGGACGAACAGGAAGCCCCGGGAGTCCGGTCTGGTACTGACAGTTCCCTTGACGTTCATGCTCAGTACGCGGACAGAATCGCCGATGGACAGATCCTCCGGCCGCAGGGCTTTTCCCTTGCGGCTGGTAGGCTTGATGGAAAGATCGGACTGGGTGTCTTTGATCTTTTTGCGCAGTTGTTCCCGATGCTGCTCCATCTCTTTGGCGGAAATATTTTTCTTCCCGAATTTCTGGAAGTCCCGCATGGTCTGGTCGGCAAATTCCTTTGCTTCCCGCAGGATAGCATTTGCCTCTTCTCTGGCTTTCTGCAGCAAAGCGCTTTTCTGCTCTGCCAGGTGGGCATTCTGCTTGGAGAGTTCCTTCTGCTCCTGCTCTGCTTCCCGGCGCAGCCGCTCCAGAGATTCCTTCTCCTTCTCCAGCCGGACCCGGTTCTGCTCCAGATTGATCATCATATCCTCAAAGGACTCATCCTGCTCATTGATCTGCTCTTTGGCTCTGCGGATGATGTAGCGGGGCAGCCCCAGTTTTTCGGAAATGGCAAAAGCGTTGCTCTTGCCGGGAATGCCCACCAGAAGCCGGTAGGTGGGGCGAAGGGTTTTGATATCAAACTCGCAGGAAGCATTCTCCACGCCCGGCGTGGAAAGGGCATAGACCTTCAGCTCGCTGTAGTGGGTGGTGGCCATGGTGCGGATCCCCCTCTCATGAAGGTGGGAGAGGATGGCAATGGCCAGGGCAGCGCCCTCTGTGGGATCCGTGCCGGCTCCCAGTTCATCGAAAAGGACCAGGGAATCCCGGTCTGCATTTTTCAGAAAAGCTACCACATTTTTCATGTGGGAGGAAAAGGTACTCAGGGACTGCTCAATGCTCTGTTCATCTCCGATGTCGGCATATACCTTGCGGAATACAGACAGGCGGGACCGGTCCAGGGTGGGAATGTGCAGACCCGCCTGTCCCATCAGGGTCAGAAGACCGACTGTTTTCAGAGAAACTGTCTTGCCGCCGGTATTGGGACCGGTGACGATCAGCAGGTCAAAATCCTCTCCCAGGGTCAGGTCAATGGGGACCACGACTTTGGGATCGATCAGGGGATGTCTGGCCTTGCGCAGCTGGATGATGCCTTCTGTATTGAACAGAGGTTTCGTGGCATTCATCTCCATGGCAAGGCGGCCCCGGGCGAAGATAAAGTCCAGCTCAGACATGGTCTCCAGATCTGTTTCCAGTATTTCCAGATGTTCTCCGGCCTGCAGACTCAGGGCAGCCAGGATCCTGTCGATCTCTTTTCTTTCTGCCTGCTCCAGCTCCCGGATCTCATTGTTCAGCCGGACGATCACCATGGGTTCCACAAAAAGGGTGGAACCGGACGAGGACTGATCGTGGATCATGCCGGCTACCTGGTTGCGGTATTCTGCCTTGACCGGCACACAGTATCTGCCGTTTCGCATGGTGATGACGGAATCCTGCAGATAGGTGCGTAGGGAACCGTTCAGCATGGTGTTCAGCTGGCTGTGGATCCGGTCTCCGTTCAGCTGGATGCTGCGCCGGATACGCTTCAGCTCCGGGCTGGCGTCATCACTGATCTCATCCTGGGAGAGAATACAGCGCCGAATCTCCGCAGACAGAGGTGTCAAGGGTTCCAGGACCGCAAAAAGGGCTTCCAGGCAATCTGTTTCTGTATCATTGTTTTCACGTCGGCCGTAGGATTTGACCCGGGCAGTATTTTCCAGAAGCCGGGCAATGTTCAGCAGTTCCTCTGCGTTCAGGGCGCTGCCGATGGCCAGCCGCTTCAGGGAAGGACCGATCTCCCGGACACCTTCGAAAGTCACCTGGGACTTGCGGAAGAGGCGGGAAAGCGCGGCAGATGTCTGCTCCTGCATCAGCTCGATCTCCGTGAGATCAGAGCCCGGCTGCAGTCTGCTGCAGCGGAGTCTGCCGGGGACAGAGGAGGCATGGGCCTCCAGCCGTGTGATGATCTTGTCGAATTCAAGTATAGATAATGCTCTTTTATTCATAAGTAGTCTCCTGTCGCACCCATTGTACTCTAAATTCTCTTTTTAGAAAAGGGGTTTCCGGATCGGCTATTCATAAATTGTTCATATCTGTCTGCTACGATACAGGGGATTGCAGGTGTCAGTAAGTCTTTATGGAGAGATCAGCAGAAGGTTAGACAGCATGGATCAGAAAGACGAAAAAAACACATCCTTTCAGTTTATGAAACAGACCATACGGGAGAAGCCGGCAGACAGGAAGAAACGTCTGAAGAGTTTTCTCTTTGTTTTGGTGTGCGCGGCTGCGGCAGGCGTAGTTGCGGCTTTTGTTTTTGTGGCTGTGACACCTTTGGCCCGCAGGCTGACCGGCCAGGAGACAGCAGGAGAAAGAGTGGAACTGAAAGAGACTTCAGAGACGCCTGTACCGACCGTTACGCCGGATACGCCGACACCTACAGAGACGCCGGCGCAGACAGAGACGCCCACCCCATCCCCGGAACAGACACAGGAGGAAGAGGAGGCAGAGCCGGTCTCCGGTCTGGAGACTTATGAAAATATCTATGGCGAGATGAAAACCGTGGCGGCCCAGGCAAGCAACAGCATTGTCAAGGTGATCGGCATCCGGGACCAGATGGATTATTTCAAAAAGAATTATGAGGACCAGCAGCAGATCTCCGGTGTCATCATTGCAGAGAGCGGTGACAATTATTATATTCTGACAGAGTACAGAGTGCTGGACGGCATCGAGCGGATCCAGGTCACATTCTGTGACGGCACCAGCGCAAATGCTGTCTACCATGCCCATGACAGCGCCACCGGGCTGGCCATTGTGACAGTGGCTGTCAGTGATGTCACAGAGAGTACGCGGAACCAGATCCTCATCGCCAGTCTGCAGACAGAGAGCGCAACAGGAAAAGGTGATCCGGTCATTGCCCTGGGCAGCCCCATGGGGTACAGTGACGCCCTTTCCTACGGTGTTGTGACTTCAGTAGACAACAAGGTTTCCCTGCCGGACCGGGAGTTTGAGGTTCTGACCACGGACATCCTGGGAAGCGAAGGCGGCAGCGGCGTGCTGATCGATCTGGAAGGCACTGTCATTGGCATTATCGACCAGGATATGAGCGCTTCCACAGACAAGATGACAGTGACCGCGCTGAAGACATCTCAGATCCGTGATCTGGTGGAGAGACTTTCCAACAGAGAGGAGCAGGCCTATATCGGCATCCGGGGGCAGAATGTCACGGCAGAACTGTCCCAGCAGACAGGCATTCCCAGAGGCGTGCTGGTCACCGGGATCGAGGAGCAATCCCCGGCCATGCTCTCCGGCCTCATGCAGTACGATCTGATCACCGGTCTGGGGGAAGACAGTTTTGAGACCCTGAGCCAGTATACAGAGGCGCTTGCCCAGGTAACACCGGGGCAGAAAGTGGTTCTTCATGCCATGAGAAAGGGCGTAGAGGGCTATACGGACATCGATTTCGAGATAGAAACTACTGCGGCAGAATAAGACACAGAAAGGAAGCAGATATGCAGTTTATCAAGGATCTGCGGGAAGGCAGCAAGATCGCAGGAATATACATGTGCAGGAATCGCCAGTCGGCGGTCACAAAAAACGGCATGCAGTATGACAATGTGATACTGGCAGACAAGACAGGTGCTGTGGATGCCAAGATCTGGGATCCCAATTCCGCAGCCATTGCCGAGTTTGACAAGCTGGATTATGTGGATATCGTTGGAGATGTTTCCATATACAATGGTTCCCTGCAGATCTCCATTAAGCGGGCCAGAGTTGCCCATGAAGATGAATACAATCCGGCGGACTATCTGCCGGTCAGCCGATATGACGCAGGCCAGATGTTTCAAAGTCTGCGGTCTTATATGGACAAGGTGGAAAATCCCTATCTTTCCGCACTGCTGAAGAAGCTGTTTGTGGAGGACGAGGACTTCGCTGCCCGCTTCCGGGGTTCCTCTGCGGCAAAGACAGTGCACCACGGTTTCGTAGGCGGCCTGCTGGAGCATACGCTCCGGGTGACCCTGCTCTGCAACTTTTTTGCGGACAGCTACCGCATACTGAACAGGGATCTGCTGCTGACGGCAGCCATCTGTCATGACATCGGCAAGGTGCAGGAGCTTTCTGCCTTCCCGGAGAATGATTACACAGATGACGGTCAGCTGCTGGGGCATATCATGATCGGTGCGGAGATGATTCACGATGCGGCAGCGCAGATCCCGGATTTTCCCGCAAAACTGGAAAGCGAACTGAAGCATTG
>R14__coassemble_668_pt1 | contig 21709 bp, 17 predicted proteins | sample R14__metabat2_high_PE_030 | metagenome-assembled genome bin R14 | reverse complement strand
CCGGAGGACTGGGGACTGTAGATCTTTTTGGTAGAGACTTTTCGCTTCTGTACGTTGGTGATGGGGTTGGTGAGGATCAGCTCCTGCACCTTCTGCTCCTCCGTTTCCTTCCCGGACAGACGGAAGAACAGCTGCACGCCGTAACAGCACATGGCTGCCAGCAGCAGAGCAAACAGGGCATTGTTGATGTATTTTACCGGCTGGGCGATCTCAGAACCCTCCAGCACGCTGCCCACTTCCAGGAATACTTCCTTTGCGCAGCTGTAGTAATCGCCTTTTGACGCGGACCTGTAGACATTGTCCAGAATGATATCCTGATAGCCCTGTGTGACAATATCATGGTTTCTTCCCTGACTGTAAAGACTGAGCTTGCGATTGGACATGTCGATCAGGAAGACCGTGCCGTTTTCATGGGAAAACAGATCCCGGTAAACCTGCTCCCGCAGGGTCTCATAAGAGCCCTTTTTGCTGGTGGAAACGAAACCGATATTGCCATGCTCTGTCAGCGGCCACATGTCACTGATCAGCGCTTCCTCTTCCGAAGCTGTCAGCAGATCCGCGTCATCCTGCAGGACCACTTCATAGCCGGTGGCTGTATTGGTCGTCTTGTGAAAGCCGCTGCCATCATAATCAGATCCAATTTCCGTCTCTGCCCCGGAAGGAGCAGCGGCATTGGCCTGCAGACTGAAACCGCAGACGGCCACAAAAGCCAGCAGAGCTGCCAGCAGCAGGGAAAGCAGGGCGGATGCCCTGACTGCGCCGGACTTGCCCCAGCCCGTGGGTGTCTGACCTCCGGCCTGTTTTTCCTGCAGATAGGGCAGAGGCCGGGTGGACAGCCGATTGTATTGACCGATGGCCTGCAGCATGCCGATCATACAGAGCAGCAGGATCACAAGGGAAGGCAGATAATACCAGAGGTCCGATGCCGGATCCCATAACTTGATCAGGCCCGCCGCCATGGCTGCCGCGTTCAGCAGATAAGGCGTGAAATGCTGCCGGCCGGTCATCTCCCTGGCGCAGAGGATCATGCAGACCGGCGCCGCGATCGTCATAGCGCCTGTGTCGAAGGCCACCAGCAGAATGATTGCTGCCGGCAGAACCAGCAGACTCATCAGCATGGTCATGCAGCTGCCGAAGCAATTTTGCGCCGACGTGGTTCTCTGCTTCTCCTTCTTTTTCTTCTGCTCTGCCCGGTCCTTTTGGGCCCGGCGTTTGCCGACCTCCCTCTGCAGTTTTTCCGAAAGAGGATGGCTGGCCAGGTAGCCTGCATCATTTTCCCGCAGATCCTTCTCCCGGATCTGCCTGAAATTGAAAGAGAGCAGCCATGCGATCCCCAGAGCGGCAACGCTGAAGATGCCCATAGAGGTCCATGGCATGAAGCTGAAGAAAATGTTCAGCAGGAAGAAAATGGGGACCGCTGCCAGCAGTGTTGTCAGCAGGAACTTTGACACGGATACCGGCAGGTCACAGTGCATCTTGCCGGTCTGACCGTTGACTACGGCATAGGCCACCCGCTGATTTCTGCGGAAGGACAGGAACCACAGGGGAAACATGGCACTTTCCCCCCGCGCATCTTCCAGCGCAAGATCTTCCGCATCCACCTCTATCCTCAGCTGACCGCAGCCCGGAGCTTTTTTCAGAGATTTCTCCACCTTTTTGGCTGCCAGCTTCCGGAACTCATCTGCATAAAGATCACTACTGACATCCGCTACATTGGCATAGAAGCCGGAAAGGTAGGCCGGCTGAAACTCCCGGGTGTCCTGCATGTGAAAAGGCTCGATCTCCCGGGCCAGGGTATCATCAAAATCCCCTGCCGCATCAAAAGCCGCGCCGGAGATCTCTGTATTTACATGGGCATTCAGCTCATAGGTATCTATATAAATGTAGTTTCCCTTCCTCGAGCTGTGCTCTCCGTGGGCGGGAAGGTTGCCTTCCAGTCTGGTCCTGAACATCCAGTAGGGCAGATACATGGGGCGGAAATTTTCCAAATAAGCCTCATCCCGGAATTCTTTGGGCACAAAGGGGGTTCCTTTGACCTTCTTTCTGAAGATCTCCCGGCATTCGTCTGCTGTCTTCTGGAAAGGGATGATCCGCAGGGGCCGGTACATGCCGGCCATCCGCTGCTCCAGTACATTGGAAGCGCCGCAATAGCTGCAGAAGGCCGCTGCCTCATTGTTTCCCGCGTACATGGTGCCGCCGCACTGGGGGCAGGTAAAGACCGTGACCTCAAACTGCCGGTCTGTGCCCGCCTGACTGTTGACCAGAGGATCCTCCGGCTGGTAGGACAGATTGCAGTAGTCACATTTCATCTGCTGGGACCGAATATCAAATCTGAGGTTGCTGCCGCAACCGGGACATGTGATCATAAAAGTCCTCCTTTAGTTGACACTCCACACGGCTAAAGCCGTGGGATTCTTGCTTCAACCACCACCGCTTGGCTAATACCTTACGGTATTGCTAAGTCTTACACAGTGTCCACAAGCGTAGATTATACTGTTCGGATATGACCTGCCCTACAGTGTTATTTATTTTAGGCTACTGAAAGCCCTTTGTTTAAGATGTTAATACTCGCATTAGTATCTCTATCGTGTTTGGCATGACAGTTGGGGCATTCCCATTTTCGAATGGCTAAATTCTTAACCAGGGGATTTTTATATCCGCAGCAGCTGCATGTCTGGCTGCTTGGATACATCGTTGGTACTTTGATTATGTCGTTGCCATACCACGTGAGAATGCTCTTTCCGCAGAACAGGATCTCCCGGAGCATGTTTTTAAGGGTTGGATAATCCTTTAATTTCTTTGCGATATCATCAAACAGGGCATTGGATTCATATATCTCTTTGTCAGGCCTAAAATGGCCGCCGTTTCCAGTGAAGTCAGGTATTTTATGTCATTTCACCTCGTTTTTCATTCTCAGACAAAGTATACTGTGGGATTCCCATTTTTTCAAGTTTCGGTTCCCACTTCCCACTTTCCCGCATAAAGAAATCCCTGACCTTTCCACGGTTCTATACTTTCTGCTCCTTCCGGGCTCTTGCAGTCTTTAAAACATCTGCAAGATTATCACTTCTTAATACCCCCGGATAGTCAGCCTGGAAGTTCAGCAATATCTCTTTATTTTCAACTTCCAGTTCACGACATTGCCTGTAAAATGCAGATAAGTCTTCTTTTTGAAAAATCGACTCAATAAAACTGCGGGAATTTTCCGGAATGTACTCATAATCATCATACAGATTCCGTACCGCTTCCCGAATCCGCTCCAGCGTGAGTGCATCCCCCCGATTCTCCTGCTCCATCAGAATTCCTACAATATCCGACATATCGTTCTTGTACTGTCTGCCAGCCATCAATTTCATTGCCACCAGATATTCTGCGGAGATCGTTCGGATCTGCAGGATATTTGAGAATGTTTTATAATATTTGGAATATTCTGCCAGTTTAGGCGTGTAGGAAGCGGTTTTCATAAAATCCGTATTCAGCCAGCCGTAGGGGAGACCCAATCGATCACCAACTGTAAGAATCGCATCTTTCATAGCTCCTGATGATAGAATAATGGCATCCATATCGTAGGTCATCTCCCGAAATCCATAGTTGACCAGAACGGACGCGCCGCCGATCAATATGATCTCTGCAGGTATTGCCTTCCCATTTCTCCTGCGAAACTCCTTTGCCAGTTCCTTCAGGCACAGGTCCAGATTTTCTCTGGTAAAGGGGCGGTCAACAGACATTGCGAACCTCACTTTCCACGATATTAAATCGCATAAACTCCGGAATCGCACCAGCCATTGCCTGCTTCATCATGCTCTCATCCTCTGTAGCAGCACTGGCAACAAGAACGCCTGCCGGAAACAATGGCTTCTCCAGCTTCTGACAACGCAAATCATCATAATTGGTGCAGAGAGGCACACCATTCTCTCTGGACAGATAATCTACCATAGCCAAAAGGTAAAATGCTTCTCTGTACCATTGTCTCTCGTAAAGTTTTCTGACCTCATCCGTTTCAAGAACTTCAATGATGAAATCCAGATCCCCTTTGTCTTTCACAAGATGGCAGGTATTGCTCTTGAACGTTTCAAAGGAGCATCTATAGTCTTTGAACTGCCTGTAGTAATCTTCGAGAATCGCATCCACAGTGACATTCAACACTCTGGCAATCCTGTATAAGGTTCCTGCCGCGCATTTTTCAAGGACCGCTTTCCCACTGCAGATATCTGTAATGGTCGTCATGGGCACTCCGCTATCTTTGCTCAAACGATAGCGGGAGATCTGTTTCCGTTTCAACAGGTCGTTGATCATCATGCTCTTCCCCTCCTCTCTTATACAGGATTATATCGGTCTGCCGAACTATTGTCAAATAAACATGACTGAGAGCATACCGTTTGTTCAGATCGCAGCTCCTGCACTATATGGAAGCCACAAAGTCGGAGAACGCAGTAAATGATACTCTGCGCCGTCTGGATAAGATGGGCTCGCATGTCAAAAGCAAGAAGGAGGTTTCACTGGAATATATGAAAAGCTGGGAATACGAACAGATGATCCGGGAAATTGCCATGGAGGAAGGCGAAGCCAGGGGTATAGCCAAAGGAGAAGCCTGGGGGAAAGCTCAGGGCTAGGCCAGCATTATCCGCACCCTGTTGGAAAGCGGTATGTCTGTCAGCCAGGTCGCCGGTATTTTGAAAATAGAGCCCGCGGAGATTGAAAGGCTGCTGGCCCTTGTAACTGTATCAACATGAAAACCGGGCCGGGAGCATACTTTTTTGCTCTCAGCCCGGTTGATTCTGTCCTGTGGTTGGGACAATTTTACTACTTCACAACCACCTTAACCACCTTGCTGCCGGCCTTATACTTGCTGTTTCCGGCAGCTTTGACAGTGATCTTATAGGTTCCCTTTGCCGTTCCCTTCTTTACAGTCACCTTGCCCTTACTTGTCACGGTGACTTTTTTGCTGGAAGAGGTGTAAGTCACCTTGCCCTGCGCGCTGCTGGGCTTGATGGTAAATGTCTGTGCCTTCGCCTTGACTGCAGACACTTTATAGGTTTTGGAAGTCGGCGAAACCGTCATGGGATTTGCAGCCTTGGTAACCTTTACCGTTACCTTGACCTCGTTTGATGCCTTATATGATCCTGATGATGTAGCAGCTGCTTTCACTTTGATCGTGTAGGTCCCCACCGGCGCAGCTTTGGTCACATAGATCTTGCCGCTCTTCACATAAACATACTTCGAATTGCTGGAAGTGTAGCTGATCGATATGACCGCAAAGCCGGTAAAAGCTCTCATATATGGCACTTCCTGATAGTATTTCAAAGATAGCATCAAATCATAACCTATGACGTTCCTTTCATCATCCGTTCCCTTTTTCAAATACACAAAAAACACCGGCATGGGAAGCTGAACCTCAGCTCCACACACCGGTGCTTATCTTATATCCACAGTCTGACCGCATCGAAAAAAAGCCTTCAAAAAGGCCTGCTTCACCTACTGTCTGTCTGTCAAGATTGTACTCATGTTAAACCACCATGCATTAAAATAAACGTTATCCACATCGTTCGAACAGAACCAGGATGAAAGCCCAATCTGTCCGGACATAATCCTGGCCTCTTTCATCCCTCAGATACTGCGAACTTTTATACAACTTATTGTACAATAATACCAAAAACCTGGCAATAGATATCTCGTTTTTGAAAGAATTCAGAGCTCTGTTTCTCGCATTTTTAGTTTACATAACCTTTCCTTTGTGGTATTATATACCTACATATCCGGGAACATATCTTCGCCGTTCGGCACACAGTCCCCATATGTAACATATTTACTGAGGGGAATCGTGTCGATCGCTTTGGATCAGTTCTGACATATATGTACAGGCATCACAGTTGCGGCATTATATCGTCTTCCATTTATGGCTGATCTCATTGCCAGCTGTGAGTTTTCGGACGTCTTCATGTGCACGGTGTCCAATCCGACAGCTTTCGCCTGATATCTCCTCCACTTTTTTCTGAAAGGAGATATTGCCTTTGAAACGGAAGCAATTAGAAGACCTGAATCTGCTGGATGATTTTCTTTTCTGGAAGATGCTGACTTCCCCGGAATATAAAGATGATTTTGCCGGGATCCTACTGGAGATCGTGCTTGGAAAACGCTTTTCCTCTCTGGAGATCGTTCCCCAGAAAACCATCTATGGCGCAGACACGGAACTGCACGGAGCCAGACTGGACGTCTATCTGAAGGAAAATTCTGATGCAGAAAATGCCGCCGTACTGGACCTTGAGCCGGAAAAAGACAGCCGGGCCAGATCCGTGGCCGCTCTCCCCCGGCGGGTTCGTTACTATCATTCTCTGATCGATGGAGGCATTCTGGAAGCCGGGGAGGGCTATCAGTCTCTGCGTCCGGTTTATGTGATCATGTTTCTACCCTTTGATCCCTTCGGCATGGATCACATGGTTTATACCATCAGAAACCGCTGCATGGAGCTGCCGGATCTGCCTTATGATGACGGTGCCACCACCATTTTTCTCTACACGAAGGGCAAAAAGGGGATTCCGTCGGAAGAACTGGCACAGCTCCTGCACTATATGGAATCTACAACAGTAGAAAATGCAGTAAATGATACCCTGCGCCGCCTGGACGCGATGGTCTCGCACGTCAAATGCAAGAAGGAGGTTTCACTGGAATATATGAAAAGCTGGGAATATGAACAGATGATCCGGGAAATTGCTAAAGAAGAGGGGCTTGCTGAAGGCAGGGCTGAAGGTAGGGCCGAAGGTAAGGCCGAGGAAAAAGCTCAAATTATCCGTGCCATGCTGGGCAGTGGTATGCCGGTCAGCCAGGCTGCAGATATTCTGAAAATGGAGCCTGCAGAGATTGAAAATCTTCTGGCATTGGTGAATATATAACCCTGTAGAAATCTGCAAAGCCGGAAAATGCAGTAAACGATACCCTGCGCCGCCTGGACTCGATGGTCTCGCACGTCAAATGCAAGAAGGAGGTTTCACTGGAATATATGAAAAGCTGGGAATATGAACAGATGATCCGGGAAATTGCTAAAGAAGAGGGGCTTGCTGAAGGTAGGGCCGGGAGCATACCATTTTGCTCTCGGCCCGGTTGATTCTGTCCTATGCGTAATCTTTCTTCTTTCTGAAATGCCGGGCGGTCAGGCCGGCGGTCAGGGCTGCCGCTGCCGCCACCGTCAGGATCCAGACCCAGGCCGGAATATCAAAGAAATTCAGGCAGCGGACATTGATCCACATCTGATTGATCCGCTTGCTGGCATCCGTGTCGAAATAGGTCATGATGGAAGACCGGTTGATGGAAGCCTGGTCAGGATACTGGGCCAGCAGCTGCCGGTGCAGCTGCTCCGCAGGCGCTGTGATGATATAGTCCTCATCACTGTTGTCACCGGTAAAAAAGTAGCCCAGGGGATACTCCACCGTGTCTTCCTCATCTTCTTCCGCTCCATAGCACCAGTCCGCATATTCAAAGATCCTGGCATCTTCCCCTCCTGAGATGCAGGAGGTATAGCCGATATACCACATGTTGCGGATGGCATTGTCCGGCCGGGACAGGAAATTCATGAAAGCTTCCGCCGCATGCTGCTTGGCGGGATCTTCCTCGATACCGTCCTTCAGCATGACCCAGCCGTCAAAATAGATATCCGTGGACTCTTTGGGAACCGCGAAATTCAGAGTATAATCATCCTCTTCCGCCTGATCCAGGGTGTAAACCGCATCCCCGGACCACTGGAGATTGGCCAGCACCTTGCCGGTTACCATATCTGCCTTGCCGGAATCCGACTCAAAAGAGTAAGCATTTTCCCGGACATCCTGCAGATAATCCTCTACCACGGCGATGGTCTCCGGAGATACATCGTTCATCTCATTTTCCAGATTCTTTTTGTAATCCGGATCGCTGAGGAATTCCTCCGATGTCAGCAGATCGGATTTGACTGCGCCCACAGCGCCGAAATAGGTATCCCGCACATTGTCCTTGACCGTGATCTGTCTGGCAAACTTGCTGTTGTTCAGGATCTGCCAGGTCCCGGCCTCCTCGTCCGTGACCTCCTCCGGATTGTAAACAATGCCGGTGATGCCCCACATGTAGCCGGCCATATATTTGCCCCAGGCCTCTCCCTCGATCTCCTGCTCCATAAAGATGCTGTTGATATAGGGAGAAATGCCTCTGGCATAGTAATTCTCCTCCACGGAGGTATCGAAAAATTCATCGGAAAGCGGCACCAGCCGGTCCTCTGCCATGAGTTTCATGATCATATATTCCGAAGGGCATACCACATCGTAAACATCTCCCAGAGTCAGCGTATTGTAGAGGTCCTCATTTGTACCGAAAGTGGAATATTCCACATGAACACGGATGCCGTAGGTCTCATAGTACCAGTCCTCAAAGTCCTCCACCATGGAATTTTCGCCGATGATGTCACCACTCTCCAGATCGATGACTTCATCCTCGTCCCAGTCCCCCTGGTCCATGTACTCCTCCCAGTTGCAGACCCGCAGGGTTACGGTCTGCTCCTCTTCGGCAGATACCTCTGCTGCAGACAGCAGGACAGTACCGCCGCAGACCAATGCCAGCGCAGACGCGAGACACAGGCACCTCTTCCGAAGCCCTTTCCCGGGCTTGACAAATCTCTCTGCCCTGACAGTTCTTTCAGAAAAGCAGGACTTCTCTCCGATACCCTTCCCGGCAGTACTGCAGCCCAGAATACCTCTGTACAGATTTCTCATACCACCACTCCTTCCTTCCGCCCGCGCATAACCCGGAGATTCATCAGGATCACGATCAGGACCACAACCGCAAAGATCACTGCAGACAGAGCCCATAGGGCTGTCTTGATCTGGGTCTGGGAACCTCTGGTGGCATTGACTACATAGGTACTGATGGTGTCAAAGGTAGCCGGCTTGGTATAGGTGGCAATGAAGTAATCGTCCAGAGAAAGGGTCACTGCCAGGGCAAAGCCGGAAATGATGCCCGGTGCCAGCTGGGGCAATACCACCTTCCCCAAAGCTGCGGCCGGCGTAGCCCCCAGGTCCAGAGCCGCTTCATAGATGCTGGGATCCATCTGCTTCAGTTTCGGCAATACCGAAAGATAGACAAAGGGCGCCGAAAGGGTCACATGGCCGAAGAGCAGAGGAAGATAGGACTCCTTGCTGACGCCAAAAACCACTACCAGAAGAACACAGATGGAAAAACCCGTCACTACATCTGCATTGACCACGGGAATCTGGTTCAGACTGCCGATCATGCTTCGGGCCCGCCGGCCAGAATAAAAGGCACCGATGGCGCCTGCCGTTCCCAGCAGGCTGGCGATCAGAGAAGACAGGAGAGCCAGCAGCAGAGTGCCGATGATCATGTCCCGCAGCTCCGGCGTGGTAAATAATGTCACATAGTTCTGCAGGGAAAACTGCTGAAAAGCGCCGATCGTCACCGCATCCGTGAAACTGAAAAAGACCAGCAGCAGGATGGGCGCATACAGGAAAAACAATACCAGCAGCAATATGACTGTTTTGATGGTTTTTTTCATCATAGGAATGCACCTCCCCTGCCTGTCCGGCTGTCTTCCTCTGCGCCCCCGGTGACCAGGGTAAAAATACAGATCAGGGCCAGCAGCACCAGAGCGATCATGGATCCCCCGTGCCAGTCATAAGCCGAGAAATAGCTGCCGATCAGACTTCCCATGATATAAGTATTGTTGGAAAGCATATCCAGCACCACATAGTTGGTCATGGCCGGCAGGAAAACCATGGCCACACCGCTGATGATCCCCGGCAGAGACAAAGGCAATGTCACCTGCAGAAAAGTCTGCAGCCCGCCGGCCCCCAGATCCAGGGCCGCCTCCTTCAAAGAACCGTCCAGTTTTTCCAGTACATTGTAAATGGGCAGCACCATAAAGGGCAGGAAATCATAGGTCATGCCAAGCACCGTATTCAGGAAGGGATGAAAGGCCAGATTGCCCTCCAGCACCGTCAGCACTTCCTTGACTGCCGTGATACGCAGGGAAAAATTGATCCACATGGGCATGACAAAAAGCATGACAACCACGGCTTTTGCCTTCAGACGGCTCTCCGCCAGAATATAGGCCACCGGATAAGCCAGCAGCAGGCAGAGAAGGGTCGTAAACAGGGCAATGGCCAGGCTGTAGCAAAGGGTTCCCATGGTATTGGGACTGGTGAAAAAGGCTGTGAAATTTTCCACCGTCGGCATGCCGGAAGCATTGGTAAAGGCATAGTACAGCAATACCAGCAGGGGGGCTGCCACAAAGAGCAGCAGAAAGACGGCATAGGGAATGCCCAGACTCTTTCTGGAGAAAGAAAGCTTTTTCATCTGCGGTTCTCCTTATCGTTTGACGGTGAATTTCATCTTTTCCACAGGCATGATCAGACCCACCTGATCATGCATATTCCAGAGATACTCATCATCCACCACAAAATCATGGGCCAGATCTGTGTGGATCACATAGCTGTAATGATCACCCTTGTAGATCAGATTGCTGATGTAGCCCCTGACCAGACCCTGATCCTGATCATCCGTCATGCGGATGTCCTGGGGCTCTATGGCTGCCCGGATCCGGATCCGCCTGGTGTCCACCACATCTCCATTGGCATCCAGCAGAGTACCGTCCTCCAGACGGCGGCTGCCCCTGATCAGTTTTGTAACACTGGTATCCAGCACATGGTCATTGTAGGACAGGCGGAATTCCTTCGTGATGTCCACGGAGAAAATGTTTGTATGGTCTTCCGCGATCATGATATGGATATCATCCGGATCCACAGACATGCCAACCTGCTGTCCCACTTCCGCGGGATCCACAGACTGGATCACCATCTCATTTTTTCCCGACTCCACCGTGATCTCATAGTGAATGCCCTTGAAGATCACGGATGTCACTGTGCCATCAATGATCCCCTGTCCCGGCGCCGTCACCACCACATCCTCCGGCCGCACAACTGCCGTAATGTGGGTTCCTTCCGCCACATCATCCACGCAGGCAAACTCTCCGCCGCAGAAACGGGCCTTCAGTTTTCCTGTCATGATACCGTTGAAAATGTTGCTGTCCCCGATAAAGTCCGCCACGAAGGCATTCTTCGGTTCATTGTAAATGTCCTCCGGCGTGCCGATCTGCTGGATCCGCCCCTCCGACATGACCACGATCTTGTCCGACATGGTCAGAGCCTCTTCCTGATCATGGGTGACATAGATAAAGGTGATCCCCAGCTCATCATGCATGGCCTTGAGCTCCAGCTGCATCTCCTTGCGCATTTTCAGGTCCAGAGCCCCCAGAGGCTCATCCAGTAGCAGGATCTCCGGCTCATTGACCAGAGCCCTGGCAATAGCCACTCTCTGCTGCTGTCCGCCGGACAGGGTGCTGATGCCCCGGCCTTCAAAGCCTTCCAGATCCACCAGCTCCAGGACCTTTTTGACCTTTTTCCGGATCAGATCCCGGTCCATCTTCTTCTGCTTCAGGCCGAAGGCGATATTGTCAAAGACCTTCATATGGGGGAACAAGGCGTAGCGCTGGAAAACCGTATTGATGGGCCGCTTGTTGGGAGGAATCCTGGTGATGTCCTGCCCGTTCAGCAGAATGCTGCCGCTGGTAGGCACGTCAAAGCCGGCGATCATGCGCAGGGTCGTGGTCTTTCCGCAGCCGGAAGGCCCCAGAAATGTAACAAACTCTCCCCGTTTGACCTCCAGCTGAAAGTCCTTTACAGCTGCAAAGCCGTCCTCGAAGCTTTTATTGATATTTTTCAGTTCAATGATGTTGCTGTGTTCTTCTCTCATATGGTTCTCCTGTCCGGTTCCATGCCGGCATCCATCTTAAAAATTCGGCGGTGTGCTGACCCAGATCAGCTTTGCGGGCTGTTTTCCCGGGTTCTCCAGCCAGTGGCTGTGGGCTGCCGGATAGTAAAAGCTCTCCCCCGCCCTGACCTGATACGTCTTTTCTCCCAGATGCAGCAGCAGTCTGCCGGAGATCACATAGCCGAACTCCTCTCCCTCATGGGGGGAATCCTCCTGCAGACGCTGTCCGCCTTGGATCTCCACCAGCAAAGGCTCCATGGCATTGCCCTGGGCAGTGGGAACGATCCACTGGATGCTGTTGCCGCTTTCATCGATCTTCTCAAAATAGCCTTCCTCACCGAAGACCACCTGATCCTCGCTGCTTTCCTTAAAGAAGTCCGAGGGCGTAGTCCCCAGGCATTCGATCAGATCCAGCAGAGTCACCACGGATGGGGATACCTGTCCCCGCTCCAGCTGGGAGATAAAGCCTTTGGTCAGCTCTGTCCGGTCTGCCAGTTCCTGCTGGGTCAGACCCTTGCCCTGCCGCAGATCCTTGATCTTTTTTCCGATCTGCTGATTGACATATTCCAGTTCCATATCTTACCTCTAAAGCTTTTGCTTTCTCTTCTCAGGGTTCCATTCTGCAATAAAACTCTCCCAACGCTTTTCAGGCTCTGACGTGAGGAGTTTTACTGATAAACTCAAAATCATTTTTTGCTAAACTTTTCGCCAGAACATAATTATAGTATCAATAAACTTTTTGTCAAGTATCGAATGCAATCCCCTGCACTTCACCTCAGAGTAACTCCCATTGATCCCAGCTATCCGTTCCTGTTCCCCTCGAACGCAGCATGCGGGACAGCAATATTTCACAGCCTCTTTCCACATTCCGGCAAAATAACTCTTTACAAGTTCCTTTTCATGTGCTATCTTGTTTTTGGGTTAGAGCTGTCTAACCCATTGACCTGTCTGCAGACAGGATCTGATGTGGAGGAGGATACGGTTTTTCCCCTGTGCTCTTTTCAGACACAGTTGTTTTCACGAAATCAACCCTTCCAAATCTGCAGTTTCGTTCGTAAATCCGCATTTTGTGTCACTTTTTTCGAACAGAGACAGGATACAAAAACAGATAGGGCGCAGGCGCCGCCACCATTTTAAGATATGCACGCAGGATCTCACTTCCGGATCTTGCTGATTTTTAAATCTTTAGTTAGGTTTTTCTAACTTTTTTGAGGATCATTTCTACCGCTTGGAGGATCAGCGGGACAGGAAATCAGCGGATTACAATCTGCAGCTTATGCAGTACTGCTTGCAGCGAAGCAATTCCAACTGCGCATTATAAAATGCAGAGTTGCCGGAAAGGCACCATGGAGGTTTTTATCTCAGGAAGAATGGGGAGCTCAGATGAAGGGGAGAGGACAAATGAAGGCTTTAAATGAACAGTCTCTAATGCTGCAGGAAGCCGTCCAGTGTGCGCCGGTACTGGCAGGCATCAAGGCTTCCAATCTTCTGGTACTGGATCAGTCCATGCCACCCAGAAACGTCTGCACCCTGCATGATCCGGAGCTGTATTGCCGGCATCTTTACCGTCTCGGCAGCAAACGGATCTGGCTGATCTACCGGCAGACGGAGATCGAACGGATCCTGCAGGATCCGGCCAACAGAGATTTTCTGAGGAATTTCGGCTACGAGGATTTCGCCCCGGATGCGGTCATGCTCCGGCTGAGACGCCACTGTCAGGCCTATGCGGCAGGACTGCAGGGCTTTCCCCACGAGCTGGGACTGTTCCTGGATTATCCCCTTGGGGATGTCATAGGATTCCTGCAGAACCATGGAAAGAATTATCTGCTGTCCGGCTACTGGAAGGTCTACACAGATACGGACAAAGCGCAGAAGACCTTTGAGAATTATCGGAGGGTGAAAAAGCAGGCGGAATATTACGCCAGAGAGGGAAGAGCCTTCCGTGAGATCGTGGATGTATTCCGAACCCGCAGAAGCGCCTGCATCGCCTGAGGCGATATGCTTCAGCCGGACCTGAACACTCCACTGCAGCGACAGATCCCGAAGTTGAAATGCGTGCGGTTGAGGACAGTTCCCCGCAATATTTTTGATTTGATTGTTTTGGTCTCTCCGCTTTTCGAAGCAGGGAAAGCGGACATGATTCCCCGCAAAATCCGGAATCATCACAAATGGGATATAACGCCTGACGTTGCCTTGGCTGCTCGTCAGGCTGACATATCATAAAAAACGTCCATGGTACATCACGTACCGCCACAATTTTATGAAGAAAACACAGGAGGAAATGAAAATGAGTGAAATTTATGTTGCATACTGGAGCGGCACAGGAAACACACAGGCTATGGCAGAAGCTGTAGCAAAGGGCGTGACTGCTGCAGGCGGTACCGCAAAGCTGCTTTCTCTGGAAGACATCACACCGGCAGACCTGGCAAATGAGAGCGCTTATGCGCTTGGCTGCCCCGCTATGGGTGCTGAAGAGCTGGAAGAGACTGTTGTGGAGCCCTTCATTACTGAACTGGAAAGCAACTGCTCCGGCAGAAAGATCGCCCTGTTCGGTTCCTATGACTGGGGTGATGGTGAGTGGATGCGTACCTGGACTGCACGTATGCAGGAAGCAGGCGCCTTCATTGTCAATGATGAGGGTCTGATCGCCAACAACACCCCCGATAATGAAGCTCTGGCAGCATGCGAGGAGCTGGGCAAGGCTCTGGTATAAACCGAATCACCTCCCCTTTCGGCATTCACCTGCCGAAAAGCCCATAAAAAGGAGCCCCTCTCTCTTTGTGAGGGAGGGGCCCTTTTTTGATACGCGTGCGTCCATGGGCTGAAAACAGGCACAGAAAGTCCTTCCGGATTTGCCATGAGTGTTTTCAGGCTATGGTGAACCAACATACATTCAGATGGAGCGACGAGTTATTCGGCGTGGAGCTATCTGGGCACAAAGCGCAGGGTAGAGGCGATGATCTGCTCTGTCATCTTTTTCTTTCTTTCCTCATCCACTACTTTGACCCATTTTCCGTCCACCTGCCGGAGGACAGTGGCCATGGCATCGATATCCGGCGCATAGTAATCCACTACCTGCTGCAGAGCCTCCTGGTCCCCTTTGGACGCGGCCAGGATCACTTCCTCCGGCAGCAGATGCTCCTCCGGATGGCTGTGGTCATGATGATGCTCCTCCGCATGCTGGCTGCCTGCGTCACAATGCTCTTCTGAAGCATAGGCGCAATTGGCCGGGTCGCAGTGCTCACAATCGCACTGTACCGCCTTTTTCTCTTCCTGTTCCTGCATATTCTTTCCTCCCTGCAGGTTCACCGCAGAACCTGTATGTCTTTCTACATCGTCAAAAAATTTCCCTGCTCGATTGGCCACGGGGTCCACCCGGCCAGACCTTCTTCCAGTCCCGCCTTTTTCCGGTTCGTCCGGATGGATCCACCCTTATCCGACTTTCTTCCCGGCTTTCTGATCAGCCTTTCTTTTTCTGAAGTACTGATTGGTCTCCCGGGCCACAACGCCGCTGAGGGCAAAGATAGCGATCATATTGGGAATGGCCATGAGACCATTGAAAATGTCAGCCAGCGTCCATACTGCAGCCACTGTCAGGTAAGGACCTATGAACACAACAATAATATAGAGCCAGCGATAGACCAGAATGGATTTTTTCTGTCCTCCCACCAGATATTCCAGGCATCTCTCTGCATAGTAATCCCAGCCCAGAATGGTAGTGAAGGCGAAAAAGGCCAGGCACAGCATCAGCAGGACAATGGATACACTGGCATCAAAGGGCAGGCCGGATGCAAAAGCATAGGTCGTCACCTGCACGCCTTCCAGACCTTCCACCTGCCAGGCCCCTGTCAGGACGATAGACAGACCTGTCATGGTACAGATGACGATGGTATCAATGAAAGTACCTGTCATGGAGACCAGACCCTGACGGACCGGATCCTTCGTCTGGGCAGCTGCTGCCGCAATGGGAGCAGAACCGAGGCCGGCTTCATTGGAAAAGATACCTCTGGAAACACCCTTCTGCATAGCGATAAAGAGACTTCCGACCACACCGCCGGTCACTGCCCGGGGATCAAAGGCGGCCTGTACTACAGTCGCAATGGCGGCGGGCACCTTTGTAATATTGCTGATGATCAGGGTCAGGCACAGGACAATATAGATCACGGCCATCAGCGGCACGATGATCTGAGCCACGCCGGAGATCCGCTTGATGCCGCCGATCAGGACCATAGCCACCAGCACAGCCACTACAACGGAGGTAATGACAACAGCGATGGAATAACTTCCCACACCGGGAATATTTACCATGTGCAGGTTGTCAGGATCAAAAAAGGCCTTTACCGCATTGGAGATACCATTGACCTGGGTAATGGTACCGATGCCCAGAAGTCCGGCCAGGACACCGAACAGGGCAAAGAGCTTGGCCAGCCATTTCCAGCCGGAACCCATACCCTTTTCGATATAATAGAAGGGACCGCCCAGGGCGTGTCCGTCCTTATCCAGGACACGATACTTGATGGCCAGAAATCCTTCTGCATACTTTGTGGCCATGCCCAGGAAGGCAGCCACCAGCATCCAGAACAGGGCGCCGGGGCCTCCGGTACAGACGGCTGTTGCCACGCCAACGATATTCCCGGTACCGATGGTAGCGGAAAGAGCCGTGCAAAGAGCCGCAAAAGAGGTGACTTCACCTTCGCCGTCTGCCTCATTTTTGAACATCCATTTCAGGGCCAGAGGCAGCTTGCGGAACTGCATGACACCCATGCGGCTGGTCAGCAGAATGCCGCCTGCCATGATCAGTACGATCAGAGGGATCCCCCAGACGATGCCGTCAATCTGATCCAGGATTGCTGTAAACGCTTCCATATCTTCCTCCTCATTTCTCAGAAAACACTTTTGCATACAGAAAGGGAACCGGCTGCACTCCGGTTCCCTTAAATACGTCAAAAAACAGATCCCGCGGATCTTTTTTCAGTATATAAGTCTCTGTCCTTTTGCCTGAGAGATTCGGAGCGCTTTCCCCTCCTTTCCCCTTCGGCACTTCAACAAAGAAGTTTCTCCAGAGCGGCAATCCGTCTGCGGTCGCATATTTTCCTGCTTCTGCAGATTTCCTGTGCCTTTTCATGACGCGAACTTCTCACATCACCTCGCCCCGCAAAGTGTCAGGCAATATCATGCTCCCCTGCACGCAGGCGACCGTTTCCGAAATCCGTACGGAACCCTGATGGGAGAAGTTTTTGTCATCGATATATTTCTAAACTGCTTATCATCATACTACAAAGTGCCGGAAAAGGAAACCACTCTATCGGAACAAGCTGGAATTTATTGTCTGCAAAATACGGTTGCTAGTGCTCATTCCACATCTTTCCAGCCCCGGTTTCCTCTTCTCCGAAGGCTGCGTGCTCACCAACCTCTCATCCGGAATACACATTCCCAACCGGAGGACGGACAGGGATAAACAGCGATCTCTATGCCGTCATCATCTGCATAGGTGTTCCCTGTCCAGAGTCCATGGGAGTCCCAATGCTGTGCGCCGGAACCTCGCGCTTCCACAGAGGCGCCATTTCCCACATAGATCCCCGTATGTGCCACGGAATACAGGATATCCCCCGGCTGCAGATTGGATACGCCGGTAAAGGGGATCTGCTGAAAACCACACTCCCTGAGCTTTTGCCTGTAAGTGGCATCAGACATGGTATTGTCCCAGTACATCCAGTCATAAGGTGTTTTCCCGTAAGTCCGGAAATCTCCGTATCCGTTCAGAGTCAGCGCCATGCCCACCAGACCGGCGCAGCTGATGGAAACCGGATAATTGGGATTCGGGCCCCAGTAGTGTCCATATCCCACAGCATTGTTATTGGCAATGGAGATGGCCCAGTTCACATAGTCGATGTTCGACGTAGCATACACAGTTTTCGATCTCTTTTTGCACCACTTTGACTTGAATTTTCCTTTGAATGCCCTGATCTTGAAATAATATTTTTTTCCGGCGGAAAGTCCTGAGATCCTTTTGCTTGTGGTGCTCCCACTCTTAATCTTCACTTTCACGCAATTTTTGAAGCTGGCACTGGTCGAATAGCAGATCTCATAGCCTGAGGCTTCTGTATTTTTGCTCCATTTCACAATGATAGAACGGAAGGAGGAGGTCAGGCTTTTGACCGCGGTCTTCTTTGGCAGGATCGTGAACTTCAGCTTCAGCGTTCCCTTGTAATTTCCCTTTCCTTTGATCGTTACCGTGGCCTTCCCCACATGTTTATTGTTGGCATAAGAAACCTTATAGTCCTTGCCGGCCACCAGCCTGCTGTCGCCCTGTTTTATTTTTACCCCGGGCTTTTTTCGCTTTCCACTGTAAGTAGTGGTCTTATAGCTCAGTTTCCCTGTGAGGGAAGAAATGCTTTTCTGTTTGATGGTAAAGGTTTTCTTTATAGTGCCGCAATAATTCCCGATGCCTGTGATGGTAACGGTCCCTTTTCCCACATTGATGTTGTTGCTGTAGGTCTTTTTATAATCCGTCTTCAGTGTTAAGCCGATGCTTCCCCATTTCAGGGTGACCTTCGGCTTGTGTTCCTTTCTGTTATAGGTGTAAGAGGTATAAGATAACCCCACTGTGAATTTGCTGATGCTTCTGGGCTTTATGGTAAATGTTTCCGTCCGTGTGCCGGAATACGCGCCGATGCCCACCAGGATGATCTCCGCCGTTCCCGCATTCACATTTTCCGCATAGGTGACCTGATAATCTTCTCCCTCTGTCAGGAGTTTTGTCTCCGTGCTCTCCTCTGCTGCCTGACCGTCTTCTGTCTCTGTCAGATTTTCTCCTGACTCTTCGATGTCTTCCGCCTCTGCCGGTTTTTCTTCGGCCTCTTCTCCGACTTCCTGCCCTGCAGATTTTTCTTCCGTTTCCTCTTCAGGCAAAGTCTCTTTGTAAAATACCGAAACCACCGGCCGTATCTCTTCTCCTGTATAGGTGAAACTGCTCTCCTGTACAGATACCATGCATTCTGAGAGATCTATGGTATCAGGAGCATCCGCTGTTGCCGCCTGCCATTCATTCATTCCGCCTGCAGCAGAGTCTTCCGCTGAAGATTCCGGGCTTTCACCCTGGCTGTCATCTGCCACTATGACCTCGTCTTCTACCCCCCCCGAAAAAATCTGCGGATCATCAGTTCCTGTATCGGCTGCCGGATCCGTCTGTCCGGAAGCCGCAGCCCGCACCTGCTCCGGGTACACTGTATCTACCTGTTCCATATCTGCAGCCTGTGCCGACCATACAGTATCTGTCTGCCCGGCATCCGCAACCTGCGCTGTATATACAGTGTCCGCCTGTTCAGTACCTACCGTCTCCTCAGAAACAGCTATTACTCCTTCTGTCTTCGTGCCGTCACCCGCCGACGCATATGCCATATTTCCGGGAAGCATCAGGGCTGCAGCTGTACAGACAGCGATCGTTCGTCTCCATTTTCTTTTGATAAGGTCCATAACTTTACGTATCAAACAGATTCCTCTCCCTCTCATTGTAACTACGCCGACTCATCCTGCCGTCTATAAAAGCAGGGAATTTTCTGCTCACATGGCCTCTTTCTCTTCTTTCACTTTTCCGATAGCCAGGAGGGTCGCCAGAGCAGATACACCATCAATGCTGCAGGACACCAGATCCAGAATGATGGCATCGTAAATGGCCCAGAGCAAAAGATTGACTGCGATATTTCCTTTGATCAGCCGTTCTCTCTTCAGATAGTATGTCCCGATGGTGTAAAGGACCGTCGTCAGCACCGGGATCACACCGATCCAGCCCCGGTTGTTGCAGCACAGTCCCAGAACCGTCAGTACGGCCAGAAAGAGCAGGCACAGCTTTCCGGAAAAACGGTCAAACATCAGCAGACCGTTCCGGGCCGCGCACAGAAGAAATGTCACGCTGCCGCTCACAGAATGAAAAAAGACAGAAGCCATTGCCATCAGAAGGCACTGCACCAGCTGGTACCCATAGATCCTCTTTCTGGTTTTGCTGAAGGAACTCAGAATGGTAAAAACCGCTGCCCCCAGAGCGATCCCATTGCCGATCAGCAGACAAAGATCCATGCTGCACGCCTCCTCTTCTTCATAACTCCGGTTTCAGTATAACACACTTTCTGCAGAACATGTGTAAAGTCAGAGTGGCAGATTCCGGCAAACTGAAGTTTTCCATACCTATACCTGTTTTTTATAGACTTTGGAAAATATTCTGGTAAACTTGAATGTAACCGAAAATGTCTTTGGAAAGGATTTTATTTATGAAGATCTGGCTTACCAGACACGGACAAACGGATCTGAACAGAAAGAAACTCATGCAGGGCAGGTCCGACTTCCCGCTGAATGAGACAGGCATCCGCCAGGCGGAAGCCGCCCGGTCAGTCATCGGGGACATACCCTTTGATGCCGTCTATGCCAGTCCCCTGCAGCGGGCGGTGAAAACAGCCTCCGTGATCGGAAATGTGCCGGAAGATGAGATCCGCAGAGATCCCCGCATCATTGAAACCGATTTTGGCAGATATGAACAGAAGAACTATTACGCCATGGGGCCGGCCATGACCCTTTACTGGGCCCTGCCGGAGCTTTTTCCCGCTCCCGCCACCGTGGAGACCATTGCTTCCATGACGAAACGCAGCCAGGCTTTTCTGCGGGAACTGGAGCAGCAGGACTTTGAAAATGTGCTGGTGGTCTGCCATGGGGGGATCATCCGGGCACTCTGCGGCTATCTGGAAGACCGGCCCCGGGGCATCAAATGGCGGCCCAAGCCCCACAACTGCGAGATCCGGGTCTATGAAGCCCTGCAGGGAAAGCACAGATTTCTGCAGTCCTATCGGGATACCTCGTCAAAATAAGGAAGCATCTTTTCAGAGTTTCAAAGGATATTTCCGAACAGACATCTTCACTTCCCGCCGTGGTAAAGTTATGAAAGAAATTCCTATATGGAAAGTTTCGGATATCAGGAAAAGATCTCCGGTCCTCACGGACCGAAGGTCTTTTTTCTGCCGCAGGCCGGGATCGAACCGGCACGGGTATCACTACCCACGGGATTTTAAGTCCCGGGCGTCTGCCAATTCCGCCACTGCGGCGGGATGGATGGTGGTGGATTCGAACCACCGAAAGCGTCGCTAACAGATTTACAGTCTGCCCCCTTTGGCCACTCGGGAAACCATCCATGTGCTCATACACGTGAAATTATAGAACATTTCCCCTGCAAATGCAAGTCTTTACTGAACCTCAGAGTTTTTCCATACCTTTCCGCCATACCTTTCCATCACTTGCCAACATGACTGGCCCCGGATTGGCGAAGCATCCGGGCTTTTCGGCAACTTTGTCAGAAGGGAAAGCGTAAATGTCTTTTCGGAGACATTTCTCAAGGCTCTGAAAAGATGTTTACGCTTCCCGTCATTCAGCAACCTGCTGGAAAGCCCGGATGCGGGAATTTTTTCTTACTTCCTTTTTTCTTCCATCTTTGCCAGGAATTCCGGACCATAGCCATAATTGGCTGCCACGAAATCCAGATCCTTGTCGCCGCGGCCGGAGAGATTGACCAGCAGAGAGCCCAGTTTTCCTGTTCTGGCTACCTTGATGGCATAGGCCAGGGCGTGGGAACTCTCAATGGCGGGAATGATACCCTCGTGCCGGCAGAGCAGGAACAGGGCCTCGATAGCCTCGTCGTCACTGATGGTGGTATATGTGATCCTGTCCATGTCATGGAGCAGGGCGTGCTCCGGACCTACGGAAGGATAATCCAGACCGCTGGCATTGGAGTAAACCGGTGCGGGATCTCCGTTTTCATCTGCCAGCATAATGCTGTTGAAGCCGTGCATGATACCTTCCTTGCCATAGGTCATGGATGCGGCATGATCTCCCAGCGCCGGGCCTCTGCCCAGGGGCTCCACAC
>R14__coassemble_641_pt1 | contig 22316 bp, 18 predicted proteins | sample R14__metabat2_high_PE_030 | metagenome-assembled genome bin R14 | reverse complement strand
CAAAGCATGTAAAAAAGTGTCCACACTTCCCCCAAGGGGAAAGTGCGCCCATTTTCACTCCCTGTTTTCCGACTTTGCTCCCCTGGTGCATTATAAAAAACGGACATGATTCCTCGCTACACTCGGAATCACCACAGATTATGATGCATACGCATGGCTCCGCTTTAAAAAGCTCCCGCCATGCTAAGAACATTCGCATTCCATGGGCCCCTACCCCACACCATGTGAACATGTGCCCGGCTGGGTATGTTCTTGCGGGTCGCTAAAATCGAAAAATCAGTGCACATTTGCCCACAAGGGGCAACTGCGCCCATTTTCCGACTTTGCTCCCCTGGTGCATCATAAAAAGGGCATGCAGACCTGCTGCACACCCCACATATTTTCTCTTTTGCCGATCAGATCTCTTCTTCTGTCTCTGCTCCGGGCGTTTCTGCCTCCGCTGTCTCTGCTGCTTCACCGCCCAGGCCATAAGCTGCGCGAACCTTTGCTTCTACTTCTGCCATCACATCTGGGTGGTTCTGCAGATAGAGTTTGGAATTTTCACGACCCTGGCCGATCTTTTCTCCCTGATAGGAGAACCAGGCGCCGCTCTTGTGGATCACATCCAGATTGACTGCCAGATCCAGCACATCTCCTGTCTTGGAAATGCCTTTGCCGAACATGATATCGAACTCGGCCTCTTTGAAGGGCGGTGCTACCTTGTTCTTGACGACCTTGATGCGGACGCGGTTGCCGATCATCTCACCGTTCTGCTTCAGTGTCTCGATTCTTCTGACATCCATGCGGACAGAGGAGTAGAACTTCAGGGCACGACCGCCGGTGGTCACTTCAGGATTGCCGAACATGATACCGACTTTCTCACGGAGCTGATTGATGAAGATCACGATGCAGTTGGTCCTGCTGATGGCAGCTGTCAGCTTCCGGCAGGCCTGAGACATCATACGGGCATGCAGACCCACGTGGGAATCTCCCATGTCGCCATCGATCTCTGCCTTGGGAACCAGAGCAGCCACAGAGTCCACGATCACCACATCTACTGCGCCGGAGCGGACCATGGTCTCTGTGATCTCCAGAGCCTGCTCGCCATTGTCCGGCTGGGAAATGTAGAGATTGTCAATGTCTACACCGATGTTGCGGGCATAGACCGGATCCAGGGCATGCTCAGCATCTATAAAACCGGCAATGCCGCCATTTTTCTGGATCTCTGCCACGATGTGCAGCGCCACAGTAGTCTTACCGGAAGACTCCGGGCCGTAGATCTCCACGATCCTGCCCCGGGGAATACCGCCGAGACCAAGGGCAATGTCCAGGCTCAGGGAGCCTGTGGGAACCGCCTCTACATTTAACTGTGCGGAGGAGTCTCCCAGCTTCATCACCGCACCTTTGCCAAACTGCTTCTCGATCTGTCCGATGGCCATATCCAGGGCCTTTAATTTATCTTCTCTATTCGTTGCTGCCATAATACTCTCCTTTTTGGGAACATTTGTTCGCCTCTTGTGACATAATATCTTATTTCATTCCTTCTGTCAACATCTAACCTATACACTTTTCAGAAAAGGGAAATCTCCGGAAACCGGGGAATCAGCGAACTGCTGTAAGAATTCTGTTGATTGCATTATATCATCAATTCGCATTGAACGGTACCCCAAAAAAGCAGGAGGTCCGAAAGGACCTCCCGCCTGTAAGCCATTATGTGATATCCTCTGCAGCAGTTCTGCATCAGCCGATCATCCAGTCATACATCTCCTGATACTGTTTTGCGGAGTTTGCCCAGGAGTAATCCTTCTCCATGGCACGCTGCACGATCTTGTTCCAGTCACGCTTGCGATCATAGTAGATCCGCTCTGCATAACGAACGGTACCCAGCATCTCGTGGGCATTGTAATTGGTGAAGGAGAAGCCTGTACCGGTATCCTCGAACTCATTGTAAGGCTGTACAGTATCCTTCAGGCCACCGGTCTCACGAACGATGGGAACAGTACCATAGCGAAGGCTCATCAGCTGGCTCAGGCCGCAGGGCTCAAACAGAGACGGCATCAGGAAGGCATCGCTGGATGCATAGATCTTGTGAGACAGCTCATCGGAATAATAGATATTTGCAGAAACCTTCTTATTGTACTTCCATGCATAGTGACGGAACATATTTTCATAGTGCTCATCACCGGTACCCAGAACTACCAGCTGGATGGCATCATTGCAAAGTTCTTCCATCATATAAGCGATCAGATCGAAGCCCTTCTGATCTGTCAGACGGGAAACGATACCGATCATCATAGCCTTGGGATCCACTTCCAGGCCAAGCTCCGCCTGCAGAGCAGTCTTGTTTTTCTTCTTCTCTGTACGGAAGTTCTTGGAATTGAAGGTCTTGGCGATGTTGGTGTCTGTCTCGGGATTGTAAACATCGTAATCGATACCGTTTACGATACCACGCAGGTCATTGGTGCGGGCGCGAAGCAGGCCGTCCAGACCTTCACCGTAGAAGGGCATCTTGATCTCTTCTGCATAGGTATTGCTGACAGTTGTGATGGCATCCGCATACACCAGACCGCCCTTGAGATAGTTGGCATCCTTCTTGAACTCCAGCTTGTCTGCTGTGAAATAGTAATCGGACAGACCTGTGATGTTCTTGATCACATCCATGCCCCAGATACCCTGGAACCGAAGATTGTGTACCGTCATAACGGACTTGATGCCATGGTAGAAGGGATTGCCCTGGAAACGCTCATGCAGATAGACAGGGATCAGGCCGGTCTGCCAGTCATGACAATGGATGACATCCGGACGGAAGTCCAGCAGAGGCAGGCAGGAAAGTACTGCCTTGGAGAAGAATGCGAACTTCTCCAGATCCCAGGGCATGCCTGCATAGGGCATATCGCCTGTGAAATGCTCTTCATTGTCAATGAAATAATAGGTAACGCCTTCGTACTCCGTCTTGAACAGACCTACATACTGCTGTCTCCAGTTGAGATCCATGTAGAAGTTCATGAGATACTGCATATCATTTTTGAACTTGTCCTTGATGCTGGAGTACTTAGGAAGGATCACCCGCACGTCATACTCTTCTTTTGGAAAATATTTGGGCAGAGAACCAACAACGTCTGCCAGTCCACCGGTCTTGATAAAGGGCACACACTCAGATGCGGCGAACAAAATCTTTTTCATATTCGGAAACTCCTTTCAACCTCTTTCAGTATTCTGAAAATTCTTTCACTCCAGCAATATTGTACCATTTATTCTCCGGTCTGTCCACGAAATATGGGAAATCCGGATTTGAGCTTTTCGTTTTTGCCGTAAAGCGTGTGACATCTCATCCGCAAACAGCTATATTTCTCTGGCGTTTTTCTGGCAAATGCATTATGATACTGCTGTTTAAAAAGAAGGGGCAACTTACAATGAGAAAGATCTTTTTTGTATACAATCCACATTCCGGGAAGGGAAAGCTGGCGAAACAGCTGGACAGACTCACTGCTCTGTTCGGGGAAAATGGCTATGAAGTGAACGTGCATCCCACGGAAGCTGCCGGTGATGCCATTGCATGGACAAAAGAAGTCGCTGCAGATCATGATCTGATCCTGGTCAGCGGAGGAGACGGCACTTTAAATGAAGCGGTGACCGGTCTGCTGCAGAGCGGCTGCCATGTGCCCATTGGCTATATTCCCTCCGGCAGTACCAATGATTTCGGCAGCAGCATCGGCATGAGCACCCATCCTCTGGAGGCGGCCCGGTCCATCATTTCCGGACAGATCCTGCCCTGTGACATCGGCACATTGAATCAAAAGCCTTTTGTTTACATTGCTGCCTTCGGCATGTTCACAGATATTGCCTACAAGACCAGCCAGTCACTGAAGCATGTTCTGGGGCACACCGCCTATCTGCTGGAGATCGGTAAAGAAATGTTTCGTGTCCCCTCCTATCACATGACCCTGCGCATGGGAGATGTGATGATTGAGGACGACTTCGCCTATGGCATGATCACCAATACCACCTCTGTAGGGGGCATGAAGCATGTCATCGGTCAGGATGTGGCCCTGGATGACGGTCTGTTTGAGGTCACCCTGGTCCGTACGCCAAAAAATCCTATTGAATTTCATGTGGCAGTGAATTCCCTGCTGTTCGGACAGAAAAAATCGCCTCTGATCCTGCAGATGAAGGCTCACAGGCTGTCGATCCAGGCAGACACCGAAGTGGCCTGGACACTGGACGGAGAATATGGCGGAGACCACGATGCAGTGGTCATCGAAAATCAGCGCCGGGCTGTTTCCTTTCTGCACGGCGTATCGTGATGGGCGGATAGATTTCCGTCTATCCTGATTTCATCCGCCCGCATAGCCTGTCTCCAGCATGTGCCAGGAAGAACCGTCCCCGTTGGCACCCTGTGCCAGGAAGAACCGTCCCCGTTGGCACCCGCCGACCTCATTCTGCCGGCAACAGGAACTCGTCAAAACTATAATCGCCGAACTGTACAACGACCATCATCAGATACATGAGGATATTCGTGGTAGTTGTCTCCCCCATAACCGAATAGATGGATCCATAGGTGGTGCGCTTGCCGCCCCGGGACCTGGCGATCAGGCGAATATGTTCCATGCCCAGCATCAGCACATCGTAAAAACTCCAGCCGCTTTTTTCATAATAATATAGGAAGACCGCCATGGCTCTCTCATCCAGCATAGCCAGGATCTTCTCCGGAGAAGCCGCCAGGATCCCCTGCAGATGGGCGCCGAATTTCCGCACGGACACATTTCGCCGGCTGGCGGGGGTCCAATTCAGATCCACAGCCACCCGCAGCAGCAGGTATACGGCTGTCTGCACAAAACATTCTTCCGCTGTCAGCATACCCGCCATATGCTTCAGTATGATGCGGGTACGGGTTCGTGCCAGATCGATCTTACAGAGATTTTCGCTGGTGGCGCCGGCAACAAATCTGTCATTGACCGAAACATAGATCTCCTGCCCCCTGCTGTCATCCGGCCGGCTCAGAAGTGTCCCGATCTCCTCCTCGCTGTATCCCAGCTCCTGCAGGAGTTTTCTCTCGGATGCTTTCTCGTCAAACGCCGGCATTTTTTCCAGCAGGCTGTGCCCCGGCGCAATGATTTCTTCCTTTGTAATGCTGGTTTTGATCCCGCGGTCCTCCAGCGTCGGGCCCTGGGTTTCCGGTCTTTTATTTCTGTTGAATAATCCCATATATATCTCCTAATCCATCATTCTATATTGCATCACCATGAGGGAGTATGGACATTGTTTCAGTTACTTCAGATGTCCCGACAATAATTCGAATGGAACGACGAATTTATTCGGCGTAGGAATTCAAATTTTTGTCAGCCTGACGAGATAAGTAAAACAGGAAATCTATAGATTTCCATCTTTGAACTTATGCAGAACAGCAAAGCGTAGTCAGGCGTAGGTATCATAAAATTGGGGTGGCACGCAATGCACCATGTGGGTTTCCATGATCCAGCTTCCTATACAGTATGGCCGGGCATCAAAGCTTTGATGCTGAAGTTTATACTTCTCCCCTCTTCTCCAGTCCCAGTCTGCACCAGGCAGCCTTGACGCCGTCGGCTGTCACAGCCAGAAACTCCAACGTTTCTCCCTCCTCCTTCGCCAGGATGCGGAGCGCATCTCCATATCTGGCCTGCTGAATATAGTGCAGCTCCATATCGCACACACGGTATTTCTCATAAAAGGAAGGCGGGCAGGCGTCCATAAACATGGGCAGATACCGCAGATTCTGCATGTGATGGCTCTTGTCCAGATCTGCATACCGGACGTGGTAAACGAAACGTTCCTCCATGCTCTCCGGAGAATACTCTGCTCTGGCAAAGACCGGAAAGTCAGGGACTCCGGCTTCTTTCACATCCATGGGAAAGTCCACTGCGCTGATGGGCTTCAGGGTCTGCTCCTCCAGATGCAGAATGCAGTTCTCCAGCCTGCCCCGACAGCAGAGTTCCTCTCCGCAGCGGATCTCCATGTCCTGCCAGAGTCTGGCCCTGTTCAGCCGGGAGATCCAGGTCTCCACATGCAGAGGATGCGCATAATCCACTTCCTTATAAACATGCAGCCGGTATTTGGTGTAGACCCAGGCCATGTGATACTGCTCCGGCAGAATGTCATTTCCCTTGCCCAGATGATACATATATTCCGTTGCCGCATCCTGAAAATAGTTCTGATAGCCGCGAACGCCGATCAGGCCGTTGGCTTCCGCATCTCTGAAATGCTGCAGAAAATCCATTTTATGAACCATAAATTTCCTCCTGTACCAGATGTTTTATCTGTCCTTACAGCTTCCGGGTCTTTCCGGCAGTGGCCACGTCACTCTGTTTTTGATGTCATAGAAGGAGCATGCTTCATGACTGAAGGAAGGCCTTCACAGCCTCCAGGTTTTCCCGGGCAGTGGCCACACCGATCTGATAGACCCGCTCCAGCTCATCCACGTCCTTGCAGGTGCTGCCGATCTCCAGCGCCTTCGGCGGCCGGATCACAAGGAGCTTTCCTGCCGCTTCCTGCTCTGCGATATAGTCCAGAGTCTTATTATAACGGATGTGACGGTTGGCCATAGCCCGGATCATGTTTGGATATTTGCGCATGGCGATGCGGATCAGCGGCAGCAGCTTGTTCTTCTGCTTGCGATAGCCCAGGGGCTGGGTCAGGATCACAATATTTTTTTCGAAGCCCTTCTTCTGGAAATAGCGAACCGGAATGGAATCTCCCACACCGCCATCCAACAGACGGAAGCCACCCAGTTCCACGATCCGGGAGACCAGCGGCATGGAGGCGGAAGCCCGCATCCACTGAATATCATTTTCTCTGCCATCGGAACACTTGTGATAAACAGCCTTGCCGGTATCCACATCTGTGCAGGTCACATAGAATTCCATGGGGTCCTTTTCAAAGGTATCCATATCAAACAGATCCAGCTCATAGGGCAGGGTATGATAGCAGAATTCTGCCCCATACAGGTCTCCTGTCTTCAGCAGGGAATGGAAGCTGCAGTAGCGCTTGTCTCTGCAATAGGTCTTGTTGTAACGAATGGGCCTGCCGATCTGATGGGATTTGATGTTGCATCCAAAAGCCGCGCCGGCGGAAACGCCGATGGCTCCATCGAAAGTAATGCCTTCTTCCATAAATACATCCTGCACGCCGCAGGTAAACATGCCGCGCATTGCGCCGCCCTCCATAACCAGGCCTGTTTTCATGTCTGTGTTCTCCTTTGTCTGCTCTACGATAAAACTGGATATATACTAACATATCCGAAAATTTCTCACAACTTCGCTTTCCACCCGGCATTCACAGGATGCTTCCGAAGTCTTTACTTGCGAAACACAGGCAATTGTTATATGATTGTGTGTATTGAAAATTCGAAAAAAGCGAGGATACCTATTATGGAAAAAGTTGTATTGGCATATTCCGGCGGACTGGATACCACAGCCATCATTCCCTGGCTCAAGGAGACCTATGGCTATGAAGTAGTCTGCTGCTGCATTGACTGCGGTCAGGAAGAGGAGCTGGACGGACTGGACGAAAGAGCAAAGCTCTCCGGCGCTTCCAAGCTCTACATTGAAGATGTTGTAGATGATCTGTGTGAAAATTACATCATGCCCTGCGTACAGGCCGGCGCTGTCTATGAGCACAAGTACCTGATGGGTACTGCCATGGCCCGTCCCACCATCGCTGCAAAGCTGGTGGAGATCGCCCGCAAGGAAGACGCTGTAGCCATCTGCCACGGCGCTACCGGCAAGGGAAATGACCAGATCCGTTTTGAGCTGGGCATCAAGGCTCTGGCACCGGATATTCAGGTCATCGCTCCCTGGAGAGATGACAGATGGCAGATGGATTCCCGTCAGGCCGAGATCGACTACTGCAAGGCCCATGGCATTGACCTGCCCTTCGGCACCGATCAGTCCTACAGCCGTGACAGAAACATCTGGCACATCAGCCATGAAGGTCTGGAACTGGAGGATCCCTCTCAGGCACCCAACTATGACCACATGCTGGTGCTGGGCGTAACACCGGAGAAGGCACCGGATGAGGGCGAGGATATCACCATCAGTTTTGAAAAGGGCTTTCCGGTAGCACTGAACGGCAAGAAGATGAAGGTTGCCGACATCATCCGTGAGCTCAATCAGATCGGCGGCAAGCACGGCGTAGGTATCGTGGATATCGTAGAGAACCGTGTGGTTGGCATGAAGAGCCGCGGTGTCTATGAGACGCCCGGCGGCACCATCCTGATGGAGGCGCACCAGCAGCTGGAAGAGCTGGTTCTGGATCGTGACACCATCGCCCTGAAGCTGGAACTGGGCAGCAAGCTGGCCAGCATCGTATATGAGGGCAAGTGGTTCACACCTGTCCGCGAAGCCATCTCCGCTTTCGTGACCTCTACCCAGCAGGTAGTGACTGGTGAAGTACACCTTCGCGTATACAAAGGCAATATCATCAAGGCCGGCACCACATCTCCCTACTCCCTGTACAGTGAGTCCCTGGCTTCCTTCACCACAGGTGATATGTATGATCACCATGACGCCGCAGGCTTCATCACTCTGTGGGGTCTGCCTCTGAAGGTCCGCGCCATGAGAATGAACGAACTGAAGAAGGAGAACAAGAAATAATCCTGCCTGCCCGTGATCCGAGGCAAGGCACGATAGATCGCATTTACAACAGAAACAAAAGGACCCACGGTGCATCATTACCCGCGGGTCCTTTTTCATGCAATCATATTCGCCGCTGACGGCATTCCTGTAAAATCTTATACCTCAATCTTGACACTCCACACGGCTAAAGCCGTGGGATTCTTGCTTCGACCACTACAGCTTGGCTGATACCTTGCGATATCGTCAAGTCTTACACAGTGTCCGCAAGCGTAGATTATACTGTTCGGGAATGACCTGCCCTACAGTTTTATTCGCTTTAGGCTGCTGAAAGCCCTTTTTTCAGTATGTTAATGCTCGCGTTGGTGTCACGATCATGTTTGGCGTGACAGCTGGGACATTCCCAATCACGGACAGCAAGGTTCTTTACTAACGGATTTTTATATCCGCAGCAGCTGCAGGTCTGGCTGCTGGGATACATGGTCGGCACTTTGATCAGATCATTGCCGTACCATGCGGCTTTATACTCAAGCATCGTAAAGAACTTAGACCATGAAACACCTGCTATCGATCTGGCAAGCTTATGATTGCGGATCATGCCTTTAACATTTAAGTCCTCTATGCAGATCGTTTGGTTTTCACGCACTAACATAGTTGACTGCTTCTGCAAAAAGTCATTCCGCTGATTCGCAACCTGCTCGTGGATCAATGCCAATGGAATTTCCATTATTAGGTCTGAACTCAGGTTCAAAATCAACATTCAGCACTACAAAATATTTACCGGAAGGAGTTCTTTCTACAGTGACATTGTTTATATGTCCTGCATCCATGGACTGGCGGATCTTTACATATCCAAGCTTTGGCAGTTTAAGATACCTGCCAGCGATACGGATGTTATCGCCCTGGTTAATAGTCCTGTAGGACTGATGGTTATTATGCTTGCTTTTGAACTGTGGATGTCCTGCCCGTTTTTCAAAGAAATTTTTGAATCCACGGTCTAAATCCCTTAACGATTGCTGCAAGGCAATGGAATCCACTGTTTTTAGAAAAGCATACTCGTCCCGTTTCTTTAAGTCAGTGAGCATGGCGGAAGTCTGGTTATAGCCGGTCTTTTCGCCATTAGAGTATGCGTCATTACGCATGGCAAGGCCTTTGTTGTAGATCAGTCTGCAGCAGCCAAGGGTCTGATTTATTAAGTTTTGCTGATTTTTGTTGGGATACGCCCTGAACTTAATGCCTTTTTTCATGTGTTCATTATACCAAACATATGTTTGCGCTACAAGTAAAAAGGCGGGCTGTCATCCGCACGGTTAAAACCGTGGGTTTTCTCGCCCGCGCTCTATAAATTTACCGGCAATGCCCTGTATGCAGCACAGGAATCGGCATCTTTTCATCCTATATTTTTCCGAAATGATTCTGCCATCCTACCCCAGCAAAGCCCGGATAGCCTCCGCGTCATAGACCACATCTGTCTTCTTCTCTGCCTCCACCTGATAGAGGGCATTGGCGGCGATGTGCTCCGCTGCCTGCTCCAGGTCACGGATACCGGAGGTATCCTTAAAGATCTCAATGATGGCATCCAGGCCTTCCTCTGTGATCCGGAACTCATCCGCCCGCAGGCCGATCCGTTTCAGGACCTTCGGCATGGCAAAGCTGGTGAAGATCACACGTTTTTCCTCCAGGGTATAGTCCGGCAGTTCAATGACTGCAAAACGGGACATGAGGGGCGCGCTGATCTGGCTCCTGTCATTGGCTGTGGCGATAGCATAAACGCCGGAAGTGGGGATGTTGCATTCCACATAGTTGTCCGTGAATCCCAGATTGTCCAGCAGCGTCAGCAGCACGTCTGCAGGATTGCCATTGCCCTTGCCGGTATTTGCCTTGTCCAGCTCATTGATGATGAAGACCAGGTTGGAGCTTTCCGCATTGGCAAAAGCCTCCATGATGACGCCTGGCTTGGCATTGGCATAGATCCGGGAGCTGCCGGTCAGCTGCTCAGGGTCATTGATGGAGCTCATCTCCAGGGTAGTCCAGGACATTTTCAGGATCCTGGCTACCGCGTAGGCGATCTGGGATTTTCCCGTACCGGCCGGGCCGATCAGCAGGATGCCGTAAGCCGGCAAGGTGTGAGTCCGGTTGATCTGGATAATGGTCTCGATGATCCGCTGCTTGACGCTGTCCAGACCATACAGCTCCTCATCCAGGATCTGACGGGCCATGACAGGGTCAATGGGTTCAAAATCCGTATTCTTCCACTGGATATTCAGCATGATGGAAAGGGCTCTCTGGGCATGTCGCCGCTCCTCCTGGGTCACTTCCGGGGATTTGGCCACAGCCAGATTTCGCTTGGCCCAGAGCCGGATGTTATCCGGCAGGGTGGAGCCGGCGCAGGTCAGGTAGTCTGAGATGCTCTGCATGCTGGTCAGTTTCATATTGTCGGCATCTTCCATATCATCCATGTCTGCCACGGATCCGGAGGGGGCATCACACTGAAAGAGGCGGGTCATCATAAACTGCAGAAAGCCATTTTCACCGGAGACCTTGGTGCCCCGGACTGCGACCCCTGTCTCCTGGATCTTGTAAACGCCATAGCCTTCCGGACACGGGCCGCCGGACAGACGGACCATGATATGGTTCTCCCCCAGCCATTTCACCAGGCTTTCAAAACGGGCATCGATCTTCAATATATTATAATGTACCTTCTCGCCCGTCTCATCATAGACAAAGGCGGTACCCACGGTGGGACTGACAAACATGCCGGAGGAGTGATGCTTCAGAACACCTCCGGGATTGTCCAGGATCATGATGGGATGATCCACATCTGCTGTATTGCGGCTGGTATAGACCAGCTCATAGGTCTTCTCTGCTTTTACTGATACTTTTTTTTCGGCGCTGAAATCAAAAACTGGCATAATTCTTTCCTTTCCATACAGGTCACTCTGTCTTTTTCGGTATACACAATACAATGACCGGAAGATCTTTATGAATAAACTTCCCGCATTGGAGCCCTTCTGCAGGACGTTGACTGCCGGGAAGCGCCTCTATACTAACATATGCGCAGTTTCTGCGCAATTGCCGGAATTTCATAAGCTGCAGGATGCAGCCGGAAGGATCAGGCAACATACCACTTTTGTAAAAAATCCTACCGGAAATACCTGCCGGATTTTATCCTCTTTACAGATGACAGCAACGGATCCCGTCGCTCCGTTTGAAATTTTCGGAGGTACCAAAGCGTAACTCATAAAGTAATTATGCTCATGAATCATTCAGGTAAAGCATTCCGGGTGATTTATATTTTTTCAATATGTGGTATACTGAAACAAGCAAAAACCACGGAAAGGGAAAAAGCATATGAAACTTTTCAGAAAAGGCATGTCCCTTCTTCTGATCTTCGTCCTCGCACTTGCAGCGCTTTCGTTTGCCGGATGCGGCTCCTCTGTCGAGACGGAGAATACCGGAAGTTCAGTATATCGTGTGTGCATGATCACCGATGCCGGCGATATCACGGACCAGTCCTTCAACCAGACAACCTATGAGGCCTGCAGAGACTACTGTCAGGCAAATGACATCGATTTCACTTACAAAAAACCGGATGGTGATACGGATTACGCAAGGATCGCCATGGTCGATGTAGCTGTTGCGGAAGGTTATAACATTATCGTTATGCCCGGCTATGTATTCGCCAATACGGTCATCGAATGCACACCAAAATATCCGGATATCAAATTTATCGTTCTGGATATGAGCGGCAGCGACATCTGCGCAGCGGCAGTGGGCAGCAAGTATTATGATGACCAGGATGCCTACGATGCGGCTGATTACTACAACACCGGAAATACCTACTGTGCCATCTATCAGGAAGCCATTCCCGGCTATCTGGCAGGATACACTGCCGTACAGCTGGGTTACCGTCATCTCGGATTTCTGGGCGGCCAGGCAGTGCCGGGTGTCATGCGCTATGGCTACGGCTATCTCCAGGGAATTGACGCGGCAGCAAAGGAACTGGGTATCACGGACCAGGTAACCATTGACTATGCCTACGGCGGCCAGTTCTACGGCTCCACAGAGATCACTGCGGCCATGGACACCTGGTTCCACAACGGGACAGAGGTCGTCTTTGCCTGCGGCGGCGGCATCTACACCTCCGCAGCGGAAGCGGCCGCCAAGGTCAATGGCAAGATCATCGGTGTGGATTCCGATCAATCCGGCATCATTGATGAATACGGGGATGGCATGACAGTGACTTCCGCCATGAAGAGCCTGACAGCCACCGTCAACGCTATGCTCGATTCCATTATCTATGACGGTACCTGGGAGCTGCATGTGGGGCAGATTGAAAACCTTGGTCTTGTTTCCGGAACGGATATGTCCGTAAACTATGTCGGTCTTCCTGAAGATACCACCCAGTGGACGGACAACTTTGGCGTCGCCGATTACGAACAGCTCGTTTCTGATATCTTTGACGGCACGGTAACCGTAAACAATGAGACCGACACCATGCCGGAGGTATCTGTGAAACTGAACGTCCGCGAAGGCACGATCCGATGACAGGGAGGGAAAACGATATGTCTGAATATGCCATTGAAATGCTGCACATCACCAAGCGTTTCCCGGGGATCATTGCAAATGATGATATCACCCTGCAGCTGAAGAAAGGTGAGATCCACGCTCTGCTCGGTGAGAACGGGGCCGGAAAATCCACACTGATGAGCGTCCTGTTCGGTCTGTATCAGCCGGAAGAAGGCGAGATCCGCAAGGACGGAAAAAAAGTAACCATCAACGATCCGAACGATGCCAACGATCTGGGCATCGGCATGGTACACCAGCATTTTAAGCTGGTGGAATGCTTCTCTGTTCTCGACAACATTATCCTGGGGGTAGAGGATACAAAATACGGACTGCTGAAGAAAGACACAGCAAGGGCGAAAGTCATGCAGCTCTCTGAGAAATATCACCTGAAGGTAGACCCGGATGCCCTGATCGAAAATATTACCGTTGGCATGCAGCAGAGAACAGAGATCCTGAAGATGCTGTACCGGGAGAATGAGATCCTGATCTTTGATGAACCGACTGCCGTCCTGACTGTGCAGGAGATCGGGGAACTGATGCACATCATGAAGGAACTGGCCGCAGAAGGCAAGAGCATCCTGTTCATTACCCACAAGCTGAATGAGATCATGGAAGTGGCAGACCGCTGTTCCATTCTCCGCAAGGGAAAATACGTGGGAACTGTGGAAGTAAAAGACACCACACCGGAACAGCTCTCTGCCATGATGGTGGGAAGAAATGTCTCCTTTACAGTCGACAAGGCAGAGGCAAAGCCGGGAAAAGTGGTACTGGATGTGAAAGGCATGACCGTGGCAGGGGGCACCGGCAAAAAGGACGCTGTGAAAAATGTTTCTTTCTCTGTCCGTGAAGGCGAGATCGTCTGCATCGCCGGTATCGACGGAAACGGACAGACAGAGCTGATCTATGGGCTTTCCGGACTGTCGCACATGAAATCCGGTACGATCAGCCTGAACGGACAGGATGTCACAAAAACCTCCATCCGTCAGCGCTCTGTGCTGGGACTCAGCCATATTCCGGAGGACCGTCACAAGCATGGTCTGGTGCTGGATTATTCTCTTGAGAACAACCTGGTCCTCCAGACATACTTCCAGCCTGCCTTCACCACGAAAGCAGGTTTTCTGAAAAAAGAGGACATCCGCAGGTATTCGGAAAAGCTGATCGATACTTTCGACATCCGCTCCGGACAGGGACCTGCTACCATCACCCGGGCCATGTCCGGCGGCAACCAGCAGAAAGCCATCATTGCCCGGGAGATCGACAGGGATCCCTACCTCCTGATCGCAGTGCAGCCGACCCGTGGTGTGGATGTAGGAGCCATTGAATTTATTCATAAGCAGATCGTCAAAGAGCGGGATAAAGGCAAAGGCGTCCTTCTGGTCAGTCTGGAACTGGATGAGGTAATGGATATCTCAGACAGGATCCTGGTGATCTGCGAAGGGGAGCTGGTCGGTGAATTCCGGCCGGAGGAGACAACAGTCGAAGAACTCGGTCTGTATATGACCGGTGCAAAGAGAAAGGAGGTCTGACACATGAAGCAGAAGAAAGAAAAGAAAAGCATTCTTCGAAATGGCGGCGTGCAGACTCTGCTCGCTTCCCTGCTCTGTATCCTGCTTGGTCTTCTGGTCGGCTATATCGTCCTCCTGATCATCAATCCGGCAGGCGCCTGGAAAGCCATGACCTCCATTCTGAAAAATTTTCTGTATTTCCCGAGACCGGCCATCGCGCTGGAATATTTCGGAAGTACCCTGGCCAAAACCGCGCCGCTCCTGATGTGCACCCTGTCTGTACTGTTCGCTTATAAAGTCGGCCTGTTCAATATCGGCGCATCCGGACAGTATGCCGTAGGCGCCGGCATGGCACTCTATCTTGGCATTCAGTTCCATGCTCCCTGGTGGGTCTGCCTGCTGGCAGCCATGATCGGCGGCGCCCTGCTGGGCGCTCTGGCCGGTGCTCTGAAAGCCTATCTGAATGTAAATGAGGTGATCGCCTGCATCATGCTGAACTGGATCGCCCTCTATTCCGTCAACATGCTGCTGACTCTGGTGAAGGATTCCAGTTCCACTTATACCATGGCATTGAAGACCAATGCGCCGGATGCTCTGCTTCCTTCTCTGGGACTTGGCGCACTGTTCTCTGACAACAACTATGTCACCATCGCGATCCCCCTGGCAGTCATCTTCGCTGTCCTGGTCTGGATCCTTCTGGAGAAGACGAAACTGGGTTACGAGCTGAAGGCAACCGGCCTTTCTGTAAATGCCGCTAAATATGCCGGCATGAGGGAAAAGCGGAATATGATCCTGACCATGACGATCTCCGGCGCACTGGCGGGTCTCGGCGCTGCTTTCCTCTATCTGAGCGGCATCGAGCAGTGGTCCTGCGCACAGACAGCAGTTCCGGCCATGGGCTTTAACGGGATCGCTTCCGCATTCCTGGGAGGACTGCACCCCATCGGCAGCATCTTCGCGGCGTTCTTCACCCAGCACATCACCAGCGGCGGTGCTTATGTGGACAAGATGATCTACTGCTCCCAGATCTCAGATCTGATCTCATCCATCATCATCTATTTCTGCGGTTTTGTTCTGTTCTTCAAATATCTGATGAACAAACGCCTCAGCAGAAACGCAGACAGAAAGAAGAAAGGAGAAGCATAAAATGGCATTATTGATTCATTATACACTGATCTATGCGTCCGTACTGCTCCTGGTAGCCCTGGGCGGCTGCTTCTCCGAGCATGGCGGCGTGATCAATCTCGGACTGGAAGGCACCATGGTGATCGGCGCTCTTGGCGGCGCACTTGTGATGAAATTTTTCCCCAACCTTCCGGGTTTTGCCATGCTGCTCTGCGTGATCCTGGGCAGTGTGATCTTCGGCGTCGTCTACTCCCTCCTGCTGGCTGTGGCTGCCATTACCTTCAGGGCGGACCAAACGCTGGTCGGCACGGCCATGAACCTGCTCGGCACGGCAGCAGCCACTGTATTTGTCAAAGCCATCAATATGACGGAGGATCCGAACAATGTGGCCTCCACTATCAAATACATTGAACAGAAGAAAGCATTTACCCTGGTACAGATCGGAGATTTCCAGCTCAGCTGGTTTATGATCATCACTGTTTTTCTCCTGATCGCAGCAAATATTCTTCTGTATAAGACCCGCTTCGGTCTGCGTCTCCGGGCCTGCGGGGAACATCCCCAGGCAGCTGATTCTGTCGGCATCAATGTTGCCCGCATGCGCTATGCAGGTGTTCTGATCTCGGGCTTTTTAGGAGGCTTTGGCGGTATCGTCTATATTACAGCCGGCGTATCTGAATGGCAGTTTGAGAATGGCGTGGCCGGATTCGGTTTTCTCGCCCTGGCCGTAATGATCTTCGGACAGTGGAAACCCAACCTGATCGCAGCAGCTGCCCTGCTGTTCGGTATGTTCCGCGCTCTGTCCAATGTATACAGCGGATTTGATTTTCTGGCCTCCCTGAATATCCCCAGTACTTTCTACAATATGCTTCCGTATATCATCTCTCTGGTCGTACTGGCGATCTTCTCCGGAAATTCCAGAGCGCCGAAGGCAGAGGGTATACCGTACGATAAGAGCCAGCGATAAGGAGCAGAAGTAAGGAAAAAAATCCAGCCACACCCGGGGGCGGTATATGGAAAGCTGCAAAGGCAGAGAAATTTCTGTGTTGCCAGATATTTTACGGAAAGGAGATGCATTTCATGCAAAGCGTTCTGATCGGCGTGGCCGGCGGTTCCGGCTCCGGAAAATCCACTTTTACCAATCGCCTGAAAGAATATTTCGGGGACAGCATCACGGTACTCTATCACGACAATTATTACAGAAAGCAGGACCAGGTGCCTTTTGAGGAGCGGGAAAAGGTCAATTACGACCACCCGGATGCCCTGGAAACAGATCTCCTGGCAGCTCATCTGGAGCAGCTGAAAGCAGGGCGTGCCATCGAATGTCCGGTGTATGATTACGCCCTGCACAACCGCTCCCATGAGGTGATCGTCATCGAACCAAGTCCCATCATCATTGTAGAGGGGATTCTTGTCCTGGCGGATGACCGGATCTGTGACCTGCTGGATATCAAAGTCTTTGTAGATGCCGATGCTGACGAGCGGATCCTTCGCCGTTTACAAAGAGATGTCAAAGAACGGGGCCGTGACATGGATGGCATCATTGCGCAGTATCGGACAACCGTGAAACCCATGCATGCTGCTTTTGTGGAGCCGACCCGCCGCAAGGCAGATATCGTGATCAACGATGGAAGGAATGATGCTGCCTTTGACCTCTTCCGGTCCGGGATCACCCGGCTCCTGCAGCAGTCTGATGCATCGTGAAAACGGACATGCTGCGCTTCCCGCGACACCATATTTTGTGATACGCAGTTGGAATTGCTTCGTTGCAAGCAGCTCCCACAATTCCATCAAAAAAAGGCTCTGGTTTGTCACCCAAACCAGAGCCTTTTTTTCTGTATCCTGCCGGTGGTGGGACTCGAACCCACACGTTGTTGCCAACAACAGATTTTGAGTCTGCCTCGTCTGCCAATTCCGACACACCGGCGCAGTGTGCTCCGGGAATCTATCCCTGAAACACAAGCTGTATTTTAACATAGATCTGTTCTGAAAGCAAGCAGAAGCACCGCGGAACTCGCGGTCTGCTCCACTCACATCACACAAATCTTACCTTTTTCTTCCCGGACAGCTTATTTCTTCCCCCATGCAGCAGGAAGAGAATTCGCAGTCTGTCTATTTTCCCCCAAACATCTTCGCAAATTCCGGCGTACCGTCCAGGGTAGCGAAATAGTCTTTCGGGGTCTCCGGACGACGGATCATCTCAAAGCTGCCGTCTTCCTTCAGCAGGACCTCTGCGGACCAGAGCTTGCCATTGTAGTTGTAACCCATGGCGAAGCCGTGAGCGCCTGCATCGTGAATAAAGAGCAGGTCCCCGATCTCGATCTCCGGCAGCATGCGGTCTACCGCAAACTTGTCATTGTTCTCACAAAGGGAACCGGTCACATCATACAGATGATCGCAGGGCGCATCCTCCTTGCCCATGACGGTAATATGATGATATGCGCCATAGATAGCCGGGCGCATCAGGTTTGCGGCACAGGCATCACAGCCTACATACTCCTTGTAGATGTGCTTCTGATGGATGGCTGTGGTCACCAGAGCGCCATAGGGTCCCATCATGAAACGGCCCATCTCTGTGTAGATAGCCACATCTCCCATGCCTGCGGGAACCAGGATCTTTTCATAGGCCTGGCGAACACCCTCACCGATGACGCGGATGTCATTTGGCTCCTGATCCGGTCTGTAGGGAATGCCCACACCGCCGGACAGATTGATAAAGCTGATCTTTGCGCCGGTCTTTTTGTAAATGTCCACTGCCAGTTCAAAGAGCAGAGCTGCCAGCTTGGGATAATATTCATTTGTCACAGTGTTGCTGGCCAGGAAGGAATGCAGACCGAATTCCTTCGCTCCCTTTGCCTTCAGGATCTCATAGGCCTTATAAAGCTGCTCTGTGGTCATGCCGTACTTTGCGTCACCGGGGGTATCCATGATCTCGGAAGTCACCTGGAACTTTCCGCCGGGATTGTAGCGGCAGCAGATCCTGTCGGGAATATGGCCCAGTGTCTTCTCCAGAAACTCAATGTGGGTAAAATCATCCAGATTGATGATGGCATTGATCTCTTCTGCTTTTTTGTACTCATCCGCCGGTGTCACATTGGAAGAGAACATGATGTGGTCTCCATCGAAGCCCATGGCCTCGGACAGCATCAGCTCTGTCATGGAAGAGCAGTCGCAGCCGCAATCATACTCTCCAAGAATCTTGATCAGAGCAGGTGTGGGGGTAGCCTTGACGGCGAAATACTCCCGGAAGCCCGGATTCCAGGCGAAAGCTTCCTTTACTGCCTGGGCGTTCTCACGGATCCCCTTTTCATCATAGATATGAAAGGGGGTAGGGATCTGCTGAATGATCTCCTCCAGCTTTTCTTTGGTTACAAATGGTTTTTTCATAATAGCCTCCTGATATTCTTGCATTTTGCTGCCATATCTTTTTCTGACAGCTGATATCTCTCAAATAATCCCCGGAGGGATTACAGAAATTTCTCTCTATTTTTTGTGTTCGTGCGTGAACAGATGATTCTGACAATATTCATAATTGCCATTGCACTTGGAGCAGAAGCGGAACTCCAGATTCGGATTGGTCAGCTCTGTCTGCCCGCAGATGGCGCACTGGTGACGGGCAATGCCGGTGGGATTGCCGCCCGGTCTGCTGTAGGCACCCCGGCTGCTCTGCCGTTTGGCCTGTCCGTAGCCCATGGCCTTCTGGAACTCCTTCTGCCGTTTGGTCCTGCCGCCCGGATGGAATTTCACGCCCCGGGTGATCAGGAAGAAAATAGCCACATTTGCCAGAGAGCAGAGGATCACGATCCTGCCGAACCAGGTCGTCTGCACCATACAGTAGACAAGATAGATGATATCCGCAAAGGCAAGATACTTGATCTTGATGGGGATAATGAACATGAACAGCATGATCTGGTCCGGGAAGGTCATGGCAAATCCCAGGAAAATACCCAGACTGATGTAGTAGGTGGTAAAGGGCGAAATGCCCATAGCATCATAGAGGACAAAGGCCTCCTGCGCTCCCACGCCGCCGATGAAGTAAAGCAGGAAAGCGCCGACTATGGTCAGGATGATTCCCAGGAAGATGTAAATATTATAATAAAAAGCTCCCCAGGTCCTCTCCAGCAATGACCCCAGCTGATAATAGCAGAAAAGCATGACGATTGTAAATATATTCAGATCAGAAGGGGGAATCAGCAGCCAGGAAACTACTCTCCATACCTGCCCCTGCAGGATGGCGCCGGGATTCAGGGTCAGAAACCCCAGGAAGCCGGTTCCTGTTCTGGCCGATACAAAATACAGGATATAGCCTGCAATGTAGGTCATAATGATATATAATGTCAGATTTTTGATGGCGTATTTTCCGATCTTCCGATCCAGTTTATCTAAGAAATGCAAATTCTCTCCTTTCTTTTCCTGCCTGTGGAAAACATTTATGCCAGGTTCCGGAGTGCCGCAGATTTATCCTCCTGCGCACAGGCTTATCCTGTGGGATTCTGCGGTACTGTGATCTATCTGCTGCCGGTGATCTTCATCTGCAGATCCTCTCCGATCCTGTAGACACCGATCCCTGTGCCGGCCTCCGCATCACTGCTCAGGCTCAGTACATATTCTTTGCCATCCTCCACCGGAACCTCGTCGTTCAGGAAGGCATAGGCGGTGGTATTGTGGGTGAAACCTTCCGTAGCTACATCGGCGGTGTAAATGGTCTCACCACTCTCCCCGTCCTGTACAGCCACATGGATGGTATCCTCTTTGGCCACTTCTCCATTTTCGATCCGGATCCGGATCTTCTCCAGTGTGGAGCCGTTGGCCGTAAAATTCTGCGTCACTGTATTCTCTTCATCGATCATAGCCACATTTCCGGGCTCCAGTGCCACCAGAAGATTATCTGCAAAAACAGTCTTGCCTGCCAGCATAGCGCCGATGCAGACCATAAGGGGCAGGACAAAAGCCGCAAATCCAAAAAGGAAGGCCCCACGGATCTGCCACATCATGCCGGCACCCAGTGTATTGCCCTGCCGTTTGTGATATCTGGGATGTCCGAAGACCACATAGGCCAGCAGGATGACCCAGATCATACCGCAGAGGATCTCTTCATTATGGAATACATAGACATCTGACAGGGTCACTGCAAAACAATCGGAAGGCAGCACATATTTCAGCACACCGGAGTTGACCACCGTCTCTGTGACCATGCTCTGTCCGCAGTAGATGTAGACCGCCAGCATGAAGGCATCTGTGGTCAGCATCAGGGCATTGCCGTTTTCATTGACCATGAAGCCCAGCACCAGGAAGGGCACCATGATCAGCAGCCACTGGGGATTCCAGCTGGCCATACCGAACAGGGCAAAGCTCATGCCGGTACAGAGGAACATGGCCCAGGAAAAAAGATCCTGCTTATTTTCTGTCCTCCGGGTCAGAGCCCAGATCAGGAAGAAGCCGCCCGCAACCACAACCGGATTGACGCCATTGAAGAAGCCAAACTGGAAATTTTTGGTCACATTGCCCAGAGTACTGAAGCCAAAGACACTCTTGAAAAACGCTGTATTGCCCAGATTGGGTATTACCTCAATGGCAAAGGGGATGGCCATGACCACCGCATATTTGATCAGGTGCAGCACCCGCTTCTCACAGAGCAGCAGCAGGGCCAGGAAATACATGACCGCCTGATACTTGAAGGTCACCGCCAGGCCGAACATCAGAGCAAATCGATAATGCTTTCCCTGCAGATAAAAATACAGGCCAAGGACAATGAAGAAGACGGTAAAGATGTCATACTGGGCAAAGATGAACTGGCTGTAGACCGCAACTGGGAAAACAATAAAGGCAAAGCCTGTGATCCTGGCTTTTTTCTCTCCGAATCCCATGTATACGGCGATCTTGTAGATCAGCCAGGCCGTCAGCAGGTAAAGGATGACCGGCAGCAGCTTGTACCACATGTTGTTGATGATGCTGTTGGTCCGCATGGCCTCCGGAATGTGCCCGGTCAGGTACAGAGGCAGGTTCCAGATGGCATAGGCGATAAAAGTGCTGGGCAGATAATTGGCATAATATCCGCCGGAGATCTCATAGCTGGCCTGATAGAAATCCGTGGGATGCTGATAAAAGAGGAAAGATCTGTTGCCTGTCAGCAGCAGGTCTCCCTGAATGCAGGTCACGTAGAGAAAGATCAGCAGGACAGCAGCGATGATCCAGTCCAGCCGGCAGATCTCTTCCCTGCTGTAAAGCTGCATGCCGGCCCATCTGCTGCGGGTGCAGGCCAGGAAGCCTTTTCGCGCGGGCGCAGCCTCTTTCTTTATCTTTTTATTTGTTGACCTTGCTATTTTCATGGTTGATTCTCCATTTTCATGATACATGAGATTCTCTCATCGACAGCTCTATCATACTGGCTCCGGGGGGCGGGGCATCCGGCTTTTGAGATTTCCTTCGCTCTGTGACGGAAGGATCGAAAATGTCTTTTCGGAGACATCTTCTAAGGCTCTGAAAAGATGTTTCCCACCTCTCATCTTCTCCGCGCCAGCGACTACCACAGAAC
>R14__coassemble_616_pt1 | contig 23034 bp, 19 predicted proteins | sample R14__metabat2_high_PE_030 | metagenome-assembled genome bin R14 | reverse complement strand
ATCTTCGGAAGTTTCGCTCAGAAAGCATTCCTGAAAAATGCTTTCTGTCCTCCCCTGCAGATGGGGTCTGTTTGAGAGCCCTTGCTGTGTTCTCCGAATGTCGCGTGAAAAGCAGCTCAGGCACTCCGGACCGAACAAGATGTACCGGGTCTGCCGAAAGCCAGAATTGTTTTCCCCGCCAGCCCGGAATGTCGTGTGAAAAGCAACTCAGGCACTCCGAGCAGCAAAGCTACATATGGTCCGTCAGCTGCGCTCCCGCAGCACACGGAACCGCTCCATGACTTCCTCCAGAGACTGCACGCCGCGGGTGCCCACATGCTCCACACTGATGGAAGCGGTGGCATTGGCAAAGGCGCAGCAGTCCCGCAGGGACATCCCTTCCGACAGGGCATAGAGGAAGCCGGCCGCGAAGTTGTCTCCGGCGCCGGTGGTATCGATGCAGTGCTCCACGGGATAGGAGGGGGACAGGAAGTGCTCCTCCTTTGTGAAGACGTGGCAGCCTTCTGCACCGGTCTTGATGATCAGACAGCCCACGCCGGCATCCAGAAAGAGCTCCGCGATCTCATGGAGGTCAGTCAGACCGGTCAGGGCGCAGGCCTCCTCATAGTTAGGAAAAGTATAGTCCACATAGGACAGGCATTTCCGGATATCCTCAAAGGTCTCTCCGTGGCGGGGTGTCTTCATATCTGCGCAGACAGTGCAGCCGGCAGCTTTTGCTCTGGCAAAAATATCTGCCATAGCATCATCATCAAAGTAAACGGAAACGAAGATACTGCCCAGACAGAGGATATCTGCTTTGCCAATGGCTTCCATCTTCAGATCGGAGGGGTAAAATTCCCGCAGACTGCTCTTTTCGTTGGTGATGAAGGAGCGCTCTGCTTCATGGTTGACCATGACCACGTTGATGCCGGTGGGAATGGTGTCATCGATCAGGGTATCTGCGGTGGAGACCCCCAGGGCAGCATACTGGTCCCGGATCAGGGAAGCGCTCAGGTCATTGCCCAGCTTGGTCAGCAGATTGACCTTTTTGCCCAGCTTCCCCAGAACGGCAGCCTCATTTCCACCGTCTCCTCCGAAATTCATGGAGATATTGTCTACAGGCTGGGTGGCCATGGTCAGCTCACCTACTTCGATGGGCTGCACCAGGATATCCACGATGGCAGCGCCGATAATGGTTACGTCATATTCTCTGTTCATAGTATATTCCTTATAAATCTGTGATGATCCCGGGCATAGCAGCCCCATGCGTTTGCATCATAAAATGTGGTGTCGCGGGACATGAATCTTTTTATGGTTATGGGAAGCCATAGTCTTTTCGTGCTTCCAAGTATACTCCCGGAACGGATCATTGCACAAGCAGAATTCACAGCTGGATCATTTCCTGCTGCTGTGGCAGATTTCCTGCTTGCATCTGTTTTTTTGATACGGTATCATAAGGTGATGATTTTTGACAGCCTGACAAAAGCAAAGCGAAGTCAGGCGTCCATATCATAAAATGCGGTGGCGCAGAGTGCCATGGTTGTTTTATTTATTTGAAAGGAATTACCGTTATGTATATTACATGTTTGGACCTTGAGGGTGTATTGGTACCGGAGATCTGGATCGCATTTTCCGAAGCCAGCGGCATTCCGGAACTTCGCAGGACTACCAGGGATGAGCCGGATTATGACAAGCTGATGAAATGGCGTCTGGGGATCCTGAAGGAGCATGGTCTGGGTCTGAAGGAGATCCAGGAGACCATCGCGAAGATCGATCCTCTTCCCGGCGCGAAAGAGTTTCTGGATGAGCTGCGTTCCAGAACCCAGGTAGTGATCCTGAGTGATACCTTTGAACAGTTTGCGGCGCCTCTGATGAAGAAGCTGGGCTGGCCCACCATCATGTGCAATACCCTGGAGGTGGCGACAGACGGCGAGATCACTGATTTCCACATGCGGACAGAGAACTCCAAATACAGCACCGTCCGCGCTCTGCAGTCCATCGGCTATGAGACGATCGCCAGCGGTGACAGCTACAATGACCTGGGCATGATCAAAGCCAGCAAGGCCGGCTTCCTTTTCCGCAGCCCGGATTCCATCCGGGAGCAGTTCCCGGAGTACCCGGCTTATGAGGAGTATGATGAGCTTCTGGCAGCCATCCTGAAAGTTGTGGAAAGATAAGCAGAAGAGACAGAGGCAGCAGAGTCAGCGCCGGCAGCCGTTCAGAAGGTCACAGAAAGATCAGAAGACCGGACAGGGATAACAGAGTCCGTGTCTGACAGCCATGCAGAAGGGCATGGAAGGATAAGCAGACGGAGCAGGACAGCAGAGTCAGCGCCGGCAGCCGTTCAGAAGACCGTGGAAAGATCAGCAGGCGAAATTGCATGCTGCAGATGCAGTACAGACATGGAATACAGGCAGACAGGGAGAGACTTCTCTTTCCTGTCTGCTTTTTTCTATGGTTGTTTTTTCAGCGCCTATCTGCTATACTATGCCAATGTATGTGCGCCGGGAGGACTGTCATGGAACAAAGGATCAGCCTGCTGGGAGTTGACATGGATTGCCTGAATGTGGGACAGACCATGGAACGGATCGGCAGTTTTCTGAAAAACGGACAACTGAATACGGTTGCTGTTCTCACGGCGGAATCCCTGCTGGAAGCAGAGGCGGACCCGGCCTACCGGGAGCTGCTGCAGCAGTTTGCACTCTGCCTTCCCGGTGAGCAGTGTATCCTGGAGGCGGCGGGGCTGTCCTGCGGCGAGATCAGCCAGGAGCTGGAGGGACATGGACTTTACAATCGCATGTTCTGGTCCCTGATCCGCAGCGGCATGCGTTTCCTGATCGCAGGAGAGACACCGGAGGAGACGGCAGCTCTCCGGAAGTATCTGCAGGAGGAATACACGGAGCTCTGTGTGGTCGGTGAAGAGAGCGGATTTTCCGCAGAAGGTGCTTCTGAAGATTCCGTACTGAATCGCATCAACGGTCTTTTCCCGGATGTGATCCTCAGCGGGCTGGATTCCAGGGAGCCTGAGGCATTTCTGTTCCGGAACCGGAAGAAACTTGGCGGCAGGATCTGGATCTCCTTCGGAAAGGATCCTTATCTGCGGCAGCAGGCCGGCTGGAAGGAGAGCCTCCTCAAAAAAACCCATAGAAATATGACATTTCGACGTCTTATTGCAAAATATCCCGGCCGGGAATTGTGAAAATGCTGAAAAAATAAAAAATCAAGGTGTGAAAATGTAGAAAATCGACTTCCAAATTTGTGCAGTTTGTATTAAACTAAAGAAAATGCTGTTGGTGCGCAGAGGATGAGGAAGGGAAGATATGATTTCAAACCAGATTTTACAGAATACAATAGAAGGCATAAAGAATATTTGCAAGTTCGAACTGGCGATCCTGGGCATAGATGGACAGAGCCTGGTGAGCACATTTCCGGAGACAGAGATCAGCAGATCTGTGATCCTGAATTTTGCGGAATCTCAGGCAGATGCCCAGAGCATCCGTGAATTCCAGTTTTTCAAGGTATATGACGAACAGCAGCTGGAGTATATCCTTGTGGTAAAGGGGGCCAGTGAGGAAGCATATACCATCGGCCGCATGGCTGTCTTCCAGCTGCAGACGCTGCTGACGGCCTACAAGGAGAAATTTGACAGAGACAATTTCATCAAGAATCTGCTGCTGGACAACCTGCTGCTGATCGATATCTACAATCAGGCCAGAAAGCTTCACGTGGATGTGGATGCCCAGCGCATTGTTTATATTCTGGAATGTCCCGCAGAGAGGGATCCCGGCGTACAGGCGGCTGTTGCCCAGGCTTTGGGAAACAGCAGCGAGAATTTCATTACTGCCGTAGACGAGCAGAATATCATCGTTGTCAGACAGGTAGGAGACAATGAAAAAACAGAGGACATCCGGGCTACGGCGGAACTGATCCTGCAGGCTTCCGGCCTGGAAAATGATGGTATGACCCGGGTAGCCTATGGTACGATCGTGACCGGTCTGCAGGGTGTATCCCGTTCCTACAAGGAAGCGCAGATGGCGCTGGATGTAGGCAAGATCTTCTATGAAGACAGCTTTGTCATCGCCTACAGCTCCCTGGGAATCGGACGTCTGATCTATCAGCTGCCCATTCCGCTGTGCAAGATGTTCATCAAAGAGATCTTTGCCGGCAAATCGCCGGACGATTTTGATGAGGAAACTTTAACGACCATCTACAAGTTCTTCGAGAACAATCTGAATGTATCGGAGACCTCCAGACAGCTGTATATTCACAGAAATACACTGGTATACCGTCTGGACAAGCTGCAGCGCCTGACCGGCCTGGATCTCCGGGTCTTTGAGGATGCCATTACGTTCAAGATCGCGCTGATGGTCGCAAAGCATATGAAATATATGGAACAGATGGACACCTGATCCGTCTGTGCCGGAACAAGGAGGAGTATAATGATAACACTGGAAGGTGTAAGCAAAAGTTATGACAAGGGCAGACCTGCCATTGATAACCTTTCCTTACATGTAGACAAGGGGGAATTTGTGTTTGTCGTTGGTGACAGCGGTTCCGGAAAGTCGACACTGATCAAGCTTCTGCTCAAGGAGCTGGATCCGACAAGCGGTACCATTGAGGTCAACGGACACAAGCTCAACAGACTTCGCAGAGGCGCAGTTCCGAAATACCGCAGAGGGGTAGGCGTTGTATTTCAGGATTTCCGTCTGCTGAAGGACAGAAATGTATATGAAAATGTTGCATTTGCGCAGCGTGTCATTGAAAAACCAAACCGTATCATCAAAAAGAGGGTACCGGAAGTCCTGACCCTGGTTGGACTTGCAGGCAAGTACCGTTCCCTGCCGAGAGAGCTTTCCGGCGGTGAGCAGCAGCGTGTGGCGCTGGCCAGAGCTCTGGTAAACAGACCGGAGATCCTGCTGGCAGATGAGCCCACAGGAAATCTGGACCCCAGAAACTCAGAGGAGATCATGCGCCTTCTGGCCGAGATCAATGACAGAGGTACTACCGTTCTGGTAGTTACCCACAACAGGGAGCTGGTAAATCTCATGCGCAAGCGTGTGATCCGTCTCCGGAAGGGCGTCATTGTCAGCGACGAAAAAGAAGGTGTTTACGTTGAAGATTAGTTCATTTGGTTATTGCACCCGTCAGGGTGTGAAGAATATCTGGCGCAACAAGATGTTCTCTGTGGCGTCCATTGCCACCATGAGCGCCTGTATCTTCCTGTTCGGTATCTTCTTTGCGGTACTCATGAACTTCAACCTGATCATGAGAAACATTGAGACAGATGTCAATATCACTGTTTTCTTTGAGGAGGGTCTGGATCAGGCCGGCATGGATGAGATCGGCGAGCAGATCAGCAGCCGGGATGAAGTAACAGACTGCAAGTACGTTTCTGCGGATGAAGCCTGGGATTCCTTCCGGGAGCAGTATTTTGAAGGTTATGAGGATGCGGCAGAAGGTTTCCGGGACAATCAGGACAACCCGCTGGCAAATTCCGCCCACTATGAAGTCTATGTGGACAAGGTGGAAAATCAGGATGCTCTGGTAGATTATATTTCGACCCTGGATGGCGTTCGTTCTGTCAATCAGTCAGAAGACGCGACCAATACCCTGTCTTCTGTCAACAAGCTGATCGCCATTGTATCTCTGGTGATCATTGCCATCCTGCTGGTGGTTTCCATCTTCCTGATCAGCAATACCGTATCTGTGGGCATTTCTGTCAGAAGGGAAGAGATCAGCATCATGAAGCTGATCGGTGCAACCAACGGCTTTGTACGGATGCCCTTTATCCTGGAGGGTGTGCTGATCGGTCTGATCGGTGCGGCCATTCCTTTGGTCCTGCTGTATATCCTTTATGATAGGGTGATCTCCTTCGTCATGACCAAGTTCAGCGTACTGGAGGATTTCATGAGCGGTATCATGTCTGTCAATGCAGCCTTCCGTGTACTGCTGCCTGTGGGTCTGGCCCTGGGTATCGGTATCGGTCTGCTGGGCAGTCTGTTCACCATCAGAAAACATCTGAAGGTTTAATGTGTTTTTCAGAGAGGGCTGTCCGAAGTGGCGGCCTTCTTTTCTTTTTCTGATATGCGTGAGTCCATAGTCTGGAAAGGGACGCAGAAAGGATACCATGAAAAAAAAGCATTCCAATAGAAAAAGTTTCCTGCTGGGTATGGTGACGGCGGTCCTGCTCTGCCTGCTGCTGGCAGTGGTCCTGCCCATGCTGCCCATCTGGGGAACGGCTTCCAGGCCGGACAGTGTGGCGGCTTCCCTGAAGACAAAGGAGATCCAGGAGATCATCCGGACTGCCTACCTGGAGGAACCGGATGAGCAGCTGCAGACGGATTATATGTATTTGGGTCTTGTGGCAGGGCTGGGAGACCAGTATTCCACTTATTATACAAAAGAGGAATTTGAAAGTGTGCAGAAGGACCAGGCCGGTTCTTTTGAAGGCATTGGCATCAATATCGCCAAAAACACGGAGGATGACACTCTGGTGGTATTGTCTGTGGTGGAAGGATCTCCTGCCGCAGAGGCAGATGTGGAAGCGGGAGATATCCTGCTGGAGATCAATGGCACAGACATGACCGGTAAAGATACTGCGGATGCAGTCGCGCTGATCCAGGGGATCGAGGGAGAGCCGGTAGTGCTGCTCCTGTCCCGGGAGGGCCGGGAGGAATCCTTTACCGTGGAACTGGAGAAGACTACCATCAATCAGAGTTCTGCTTCCGGTAAAATGCTGGAGAATGACATCGGCTACATTCAGATCAGCAGTTTTACAAAGCTGACCCCGGATCAGTTTCAGGAGGCCTATGCTTCTCTGCAGGAGCAGGGGATGAAGGGCCTGATCCTGGATCTCCGGGGCAATCTGGGCGGTCTGGTAGACAGCGCCTGCAGCATTCTGGATCAGTTTATGCCGGAAGGTCTGATGGTCTACAGCGAAGATAAATATGGAGAACGCAAGGAAAGGACCTGCCCGGGGGAAACACCCATTGAGATTCCCATGGTAGTCCTGGTCAATGAAAATACCGCCAGCGCTGCAGAGATCATGGCTGGCGCCATCAAGGATTATGAGGTGGGCACCATTGTGGGCACGACTACCTATGGCAAAGGGATCATACAGAATACCTACTGTCTATCGGATGGCAGTGCGCTGCGCCTGACGATTTCCCATTACTACACGCCAAAGGGAAATGATATCCACAAGGTGGGGATCACACCGGATATAGAGGTGGAGCAGCCGGAGGACAGTGAGACAGATCTGCAGCTGGACAAGGCGCTGGAGCTGCTGACGTGAAAGATGGAAGATAAAAGGGATGAAATATCTTTTCGGAATGTGAGAGCCGAAAGATGTTTTCATCCCTTTGTTTATGATGTAGCGGGGAAGCGAAACCGGAAAATGGCCGCACTTACTGTCTGCGGGCAAATGCGCACTGGCTATTCACTCTTCCAGATACTTCCGCAGAGTAAAGAGTTTGTCACGCAGCTCTGCGGCAGCTTCGAAATTCAGCTCCGACGCAGCCCGGCGCATCTGCTTTTCCACCTTGGCGATCAGCTTTTCCAGTTCCTTCCGGGACATGGATTCCGGATCTTTTTCCATGGTGGCTTCGGCCTGACTGACATCTTTGGAGATACTGATCAGATCCCGGACACTCTTTTCAATGGTCTTTGGAGTGATATGATGCTCCTCATTGTAGGCCTGCTGGATCCGGCGGCGCCGGTTGGTCTCATTGACAGCGTACCGGATGGAATCTGTCATGACATCCGCATACATCAGTACGCGGCCTTCCACATTTCTGGCGGCGCGGCCGATGGTCTGCACCAGAGAGGTGGAGGATCGCAGGAAGCCTTCTTTGTCCGCATCCAGGATGGCCACCAGGGTGATCTCCGGAATATCCAGACCTTCCCGCAGCAGGTTGATGCCCACCAGCACATCAAATTCATCCAGACGCAGATCCCGGATGATCTTTGTACGCTCCAGAGCATCGATATCCGAGTGAAGATAGCGGACCCGGATGCCGGCCTCCCGCAGATAGGTGGTCAGGTCCTCTGCCATGCGCTTGGTCAGGGTGGTGATCAGCACCTTGTGATGCTGGTCTGCCTCCTTGCGGACTTCGCCGATCAGGTCATCGATCTGGCCTTCAATGGGCCGGACCTCCACTTCCGGATCCAGCAGTCCCGTAGGCCGGATGATCTGCTCGGACCGCCAGAGCTCATGCTCCTCTTCATATTTGCCCGGTGTGGCGGAGACAAAAAGGATCTGGTCGATCCGTTCCTCAAATTCGGAAAAATTCAGGGGCCTGTTGTCCAGAGCCGACGGCAGACGGAAACCGTAATCCACCAGTGTGGTCTTGCGGGAGCGGTCGCCGGCATACATGGCGCCGATCTGGGGTATCGTCATGTGGGACTCATCGATGATGATCAGCAGGTCTTCCGGGAAAAAGTCCATGAGGGTATAAGGGGGCTGCCCGGGCTCCAGTCCGGACAGATGCCTGGAATAATTTTCAATGCCGGAGCAGACGCCGGTCTCCCGCAGCATTTCAATGTCAAAATTGGTCCGCTCCTCGATGCGCTGTGCTTCCAGCAGCTTATCCTCTCCCTTGAAATAGCGGATCCGTTCCGCCAGCTCTGCCTCAATGGCTTTGGTAGCTTCCATGATGGTATCCTGGGGCACTACATAGTGGGAGGCAGGGGCAATAGCCACATAATTCAGTTCCTTCAGAACCCGTCCCGTCAGCAGGTCCACCTGCAGGATCCTGTCGATCTCATCCCCGAAGAATTCCACCCGGACGGCCAGCTCGGATTCTTCTGCCGGCACGATCTCCAGCACATCGCCCCGTACCCGGAAACTGCCCCGGTGAAAATCGATCTCATTTCTCTCATACTGGATATCGATAAGTTCCCGGATCACATCGTCCCGGTCTTTTTCCATGCCGGGCCGCAGGGAGATGACCATTCTTTCGTAATCTTTCGGACTTCCCAGACCGTAAATGCAGGAAACACTGGACACTACGATCACGTCCCGCCGCTCGATCAGAGAGGAAGTGGCGGACAGCCGCAGCTTGTCGATTTCTTCATTGCGGGAGGAATCCTTGGCGATATAGGTATCAGAGGAGGGAACATAGGCCTCCGGCTGATAGTAATCATAATAGGAAACAAAATATTCCACGGCATTCTCCGGGAAAAATTCCTTGAATTCTCCGTAAAGCTGGGCAGCCAGGGTCTTATTATGAGCAATGATCAGGGTGGGCCGGTTCAGATTTGCAATGACATTGGCCATGGTGAAGGTCTTGCCGGAACCGGTGACCCCCAGCAGGGTCTGGCACTGATTGCCCTGGCGAAAGCCTTCCGTCAGTTCTGCAATGGCCCGGGGCTGATCACCGGTGGGCTGGTATTCGGAATGCAGTACAAAATGATCCATGATGCTCCTTTCGGGGGACGGTCCTCCTGTCACCGAACCTGTCTCTCTGTTCCACGGCGGGTCCTTTGCCCGGGGATTTTTCACTGTTGCGGAAATATTCCGTATGTTTTGCGGATGCTGTCTGCCTTACATATTAGCGGTTCTCCGGGATACATTCAACTGCATTTGCTGCACATTTTTCAGCGATTCCGAGCGCAGTAACGAATTTATTCAGGCGCGCTAATTCGGATTTTTGCCAGCCTGAAGAGAGCAGGGCAAAGTCTGAAAAGCACCCTTATATTTAACGCGGTGATCTGCATGGGCAGATCTGTCCGGGCACTCACATAGAGTGTGGCAGGCCTCCCCTTGAAAAAAAAGGCAGACGAGAGTAGTATAGGGGCATCGCGGGATGAGAGAGAAACGGAAGGTAAGATGGATAGTTTATATATCGTAATGCCTGCCTACAACGAGGAGGCAAATATTGAAAAGACCGTGCGGGAATGGATCCCCCTGCTGCAGGGCAAGGATCCGGCTTCCAGGCTGTTGATCGCCGATGCGGGCAGCACGGATCGCACGCATGCCATATTGCTGGAACTGCAGCAGGAGTTTTCCCGGCTGGAGATCCTGACGGATTCGGACAGGCAGCATGGCCCCAAACTGATGGCTCTGTATGCCTGCGCCATCGAAAGAAAAGCGGATTATATTTTTCAGACGGATTCCGACGGCCAGACGCTGCCGGGGGAGTTCCCTGCTTTCTGGGCGAAACGCAGGAAGTACGATGCCCTGCTGGGCAACCGTACCGTAAGGGAGGACGGCCGCAGCCGGGCCTTTGTGGAAAAAGTGGTCTGCCTGCTGCTGCTTCTCATTTTTCGTGTTAATGTGCCGGATGCCAATGCGCCTTTCCGCCTGATGCGGTCGGATCTGGTGAAAAAATATCTGCATCGGATGCCGGCAGATTACAATCTGCCCAATATCATGCTGACAGTATATTTTGCCCGTTACCGGGAAAAACTCGCTTTTCGCAGGATCACCTTCCGGCCCAGAGGCGGCGGAAAAAATTCCATCAACATGAAAAAGATCATTCGGATCGGCTGGAAGGCTCTGGGAGATTTCCGCAGGTTCCGGAAGGATATGTAGGAGGCGGGGAAACTTCCCATCTTGAGTTTTGAAATCTTTTATGATACCCTTGAGTCCGTGAGCTGAAAATGGATGCGGAAGACTCCCTGGAGGGGCTGACGCAAACGTTTAATGCCCATGACGGATCAACAAAAATGTGTGGCCGGGGAGGATTCCCGGCATACGCGCAGAACATAAGTCAGCGGGACATACTTGATGAAAAAGAAAGGTCCCCAAAGGAGAAGATATGAAATTAGGAATCGTGGGTCTTCCCAATGTAGGAAAAAGTACATTGTTCAATGCCATCACAGGCACAGCAAATGCCCAGGCGGCAAATTATCCTTTCTGTACCATCGAGCCGAATACCGGCATTGTGGCAGTGCCGGATGAGAGACTGGACAAGCTCTGTGAGATCTGGGAGCCAAACAAGAAAACTCCTGCAGTAGTGGAGTTTACAGATATTGCCGGCCTGGTAAAGGGTGCTTCCCAGGGCGCAGGCCTTGGCAATAAATTCCTCGGACATATCCGGGAATGTGATGCCATCATCCATGTGGTACGCTGCTTTGACAATGACAATATCACTCATGTTGTGGAGGATGCCACCAAGCCGGCGCCTGTGGATCCGGACGGGGATATCGAGTGCATTGATCTGGAGCTGATCCTGTCAGATCTGGAAATGGCCCAGAACCGTCTCAACAAAAATGCGAAAGCTGCAAAGACAGGCAACAAGGCTGCCAAAGCTGAGGCAGAGTGGCTGGAGCCCCTGATCAAACATCTGGAGCAGGGACTGAGTGCCCGTACCTTTCCGTTCGATGAGGAGGATGAGGCCCAGCAGCTGGTGCTGAAGGAAATGGGCCTCCTCTCGCAGAAGCCCATCATTTACGCCTGCAACATGGATGATGACGGCGCAGCAGATCCGGAGGCAAATGACTATTATCAGATCGTAAAGAAACGTGCCGATGCCGAGCATGCGGAGGTGATCCCCATCTGCGCCAAGACAGAAGAGGAGCTTGCTGAACTGGATGAAGACGAAAGAGCCATGTTCATGGAAGATCTGGGCATCACAGAGTCCGGTCTGGACCGGCTGATCCGGGCCAGCTATTCCCTGCTGGGTCTGATCTCCTTCCTGACAGATGGCAAGAAGGAATGCCGGGCCTGGACCATCCGGCGGGGTACCAAGGCGCCCCAGGCAGCCGGCAAGATCCATTCGGATTTTGAACGTGGCTTTATCCGGGCGCAGGTCTGCGGTTTTGACACCCTCATGGAGTGTGGCGGCAAGATGTCTGAGGTCAAGGCCAGAGGACTTTACCGTTCCGAGGGAAAAGAATACGTAGTGAAAGACGGAGATATCATCGAATTCCTCTTCAATGTATAAGGGAGGAGATTTCGCCGGTCCGACAGCGTCGGTTCAAAAAATGCTGTCAAAAGATTCAGAAACTGCTGCATTTACCGGCAATTCCTCTGCAATAAGGACGAAAGAAGGTCCGTATCCCCAAAGAAGAACAGGAGATCCTGCGCATCAGGATTTCCTGTTCTTCTTGCATTATGGGAAAAAATGGTTTAGTATATACGTACAAGTGGGGAAAAGTGGCGAAAAGTGGTGCGAAATGGGGAAGAAGGGCCCCGCAGTGTCACAAAATGGAAGCAGGCGGCCGTCGAGGGGAAAATTACGAACTATGCCGGTGCTTCCTGCGAGGTAGCAGTTATGTTCATGGGAGAGTACAACCATTCCATAGATGCAAAGGGACGACTGATCGTTCCCTCCAGGTTCCGGACGGAGTTAGGGGAAAACTTTGTTCTGACCAAGGGCCTGGATGGGTGTCTGTCGATCTATTCCGCAGAGGAATGGCATGCATTTGAACAGAAGCTTGCTGCCCTGCCGCTGACCAACAAAGATGCCAGAGCACTGGTCCGGTTTTTTGTCGCCGGCGCTTGCGAATGCGAGTTGGACAAGCAGGGGAGAATCCTGATCCCGTCGACACTCAGAGAGTATGCGGGTCTGGAGAAGGATGTAGTCCTTGCCGGCAATATCAACCGGATCGAGATCTGGAGCAAAGACCGCTGGATCGAGAACAGCAGCTATGATGATATGGATGCGATAGCAGAAAGCCTGCAGGGGATCGGCGTCAGCATCTGATGATCCGAAGGGGGAACTTCGGGATCAGAGAAAAGGAGCTGATCACATGGACTTTAATCATATCTCAGTGCTGCTGGAGGAGACCATAGAAGGGCTGCACATCCGTCCGGAAGGAATCTATGTGGACGGCACCCTTGGCGGAGGAGGTCACTCCCACGAGATCTGTCGCAGATTGGCCGGGAAGGGCCGGCTGATCGGACTGGATCAGGACGGGGAAGCCATTGCTGCGGCTTCTCAGCGTCTGAAGGAATACGAAGATCGTGTAACGATCATCCGCAGCAACTACTGCAACATGGCGTCCGAGCTGGCCGCGGCAGGTGTGGAAGCTGTGGACGGGATCCTGCTGGATCTGGGCGTGTCCTCCTGGCAGCTGGATCAGGCAGAACGCGGATTCAGCTACAGAGAGGATGCGCCTCTTGACATGCGTATGGACAGAAGAGAGTCCCGCACCGCATATGAAGTGGTAAATACCTATGACGAAGCAGAACTGTGCCGGATCCTGTGGGATTACGGAGAAGAGCGCTTTGCCAGAAAGATTGCAGGAAATATCTGCCGGAAACGGCAGGAGAAGCCGGTGGAGACTACCGGAGAACTGGTGGAGATCATCAGGACCTCCATTCCCGCAAAGATGCGGGCGACAGGCGGTCATCCGGCCAAAAGGACCTTTCAGGCCCTGCGGATCGAGGTCAACAGGGAACTGGAGGTTCTGGAGCAGTCCCTGGATGGCATGATCGGTCTGCTGAAGGATGGTGGGAGGATCGCAGTGATCACCTTCCATTCTCTGGAGGACCGGATCGTGAAAAATGCCTTCCGGAAAAATGAAAAACCATGCATCTGTCCCCCGGAATTTCCGGTCTGCGTTTGCGGCAGGGAATCCATGGGCAGGGTGATCACCAGGAAACCGATCCTTCCTTCCGGGGAAGAGATAGAGCGAAATAAACGGTCGAAAAGCGCAAAACTCCGCATATTTGAACGGCGGATCCGCTGAAACGGCAGAGAAGAGATACTATGGCACGAACAGGACGTCCGTCTGAACACAGAGGATATAAAGAGAAAAAAAGAAGATATACCTTTGAAGACGGCAGTGCTGTAAGAAAGCTGGAGGAACTGCCGGAGCAAAGACCTTCCGCAAAACAGAGAAGAAAGGTCAGGCAGACCCGGAAAAACCGGGCCAGAGCCAAAGCCATGGGTCCCGGCTATGTTCTGTTCCTGACACTGGTCTGCGTTATCACATTATTTTTATGTGTATATTATCTGCAGCTGCGGTCCACAGTGACCACCCAGCTGGAGAATATCGCCGCCCAGGAGAGCAAGCTGAGCACTCTGAAGACAGAAAATGACGCCTATTACAATCTGGCCCTTTCTTCTGTTACCCTGGATGAAGTCAGGGAAGCAGCTCTGAACCGCCTGGGCATGCATTATGCCGGTGAGGATCAGATCCGCTATTACAGCTCCGAAGACAGCAGTTATGTCAGACAATATCAGGACGTGACAGATTAAGCAGCGGGTGATGGATTTGGCAGGAAGAAAACGAAGGAGAGAGCAGATCTCCGGTGAAAATTTAAAGAGACGCATCGACAAAAAGCTGGTAGGACTGTTTCTGATAGTCATACTGGCTTTAGTAGGTTTAGCAGTACGAATCACTCTCATCAATGCCAATGATGGAGAGGAATACAGCAGGATCGTGCTGAGCCAGGCCCAGCAGCAGTATGAGAGCAGGACCATCCCCTTCAAGCGGGGAGATATCCTGGACCGCAATGGCACGATCCTGGCCACCAGCGAAAAAGTGTACAATGTCATCCTGGACTGCAAGGTAGTGAACAGTGTGACAGAAGACGAGGACGGAAATGAGATCCAGCCCTATGTGGAGCCTACCGTCCGGGCTCTGGTAGACCGGCTGGGGATCGATGAGATTGATATCCGGGAGCGGCTGGAGGCGGAAGAGACCAAAGACAGCCAGTATCAGGTACTGGCAACAGGTCTTTCCATTTCGGAGAAAGAAGCTTTCGAGGCGTATCTGGCGGAAGCAGAAGAAGAGGATCCGGAGGAGGCCTCAGCCACAGCAGACCAGGCAGAAGAGAAAGTGCAGCTGAGCGAGGAAGAGATCCTGGAACGGCAGAATGTCAAGGGGATCTGGTTTGAGGAAGACTACGAGAGAGTTTATCCCTTGGGTTCCCTGGCCTGTGATCTGATCGGCTTTACTTATGACGGTGAGTCCGCCGACTGGGGCCTGGAAGGCTATTATTCTTCCGTGCTGAACGGTACCAACGGCCGGCAGTTCGGCTATTTCAATACGGATGCGGATGTAGAGCAGACCCTGATCGATCCCGTGGACGGCGAAAATGTGGTTTCCACCATCGATGCCAATATCCAGCAGATCATCCGGGAAAATCTGGAAAAGCATTATGCCATGTATGAGAACGGCCCCAATGGCAAGGAGGGTGCGGCCAACATGGCGGTCATTGCCATGGACCCCAATACCGGGGAGATCCTGGGTATGGATTCCACCGGCTGGTATGACCTGAACAATCCCCGTGATCTGACAGCTTTCTATGACGCCACAGAGATCGCTGCCATGGATGAGCAGGAGCAGGTGGAAGCACTGAATGCGATCTGGAGAAATTACTGCATATCGGATGCCTATGAACCCGGCTCCACTGTCAAACCTATGACCGTGGCCGGAGCCATGGAGACCGGCAGCCTGACCTGGGATGACACTTTCTACTGCGATGGCTTCGAGGAAGTGGCAAATCAGATCATCCGCTGCGTGGCCTGGCCGGATGAGCACGGAGAGCTGACAGTAGCCGGCGCTCTGGTCTATTCCTGCAATGATGCTCTGATGCAGATCGCGGCCAAAGAGGGCAAGGAAGATTTCATCCGGTATCAGGAGATCTTTAATTTCGGCATGAAGACTGGCATTGACCTGCCCGGTGAGAACAGCGGTATTACCTATTCCCTGGACAGCATGGGAGATGCCGAACTGGCGACTTCCTCCTTCGGCCAGGGCTTTACCTGCACCATGATCCAGGAGGCAGCAGCTTTTTCCTCTCTGGTGAATGGCGGCATCTATTATAAGCCCCACGTGGTCAGTGCTGTTACGGATTCCAACGGGGACGTGGTGGAGACCATGGGCTCCACAGTGGAGCATCGGACGGTTTCCGAGGATATCAGTGACAACATGCGGAATGCGCTGACCGCCGTCATAGATTATGGCAGCGGTACCGAGGCCAAGGTGGCCGGTTACAGCATGGGCGGCAAGAGCGGAACGGCAGAGAAGCTGCCCCGTGATGAAGGAAATTATCTGGTCTCCTTTATCGGCTATGCGCCGGCAGATGACCCGCAGATCGTTCTGTATGTCATTGTGGATGAACCAAATGTGGAAGATCAGAGTACCAGCGTGTATGCCCAGTACCTGTGGAAGGATATCATGGCGGAACTCCTTCCCTACATGAATATCTTCCCGGATGAAATTGTGGAAAGTTCCGGGGATTGGGAGTATACTGACGAAGATGCCGATGGTGCATCCTCCGAGGAAGACGCTACAGAAGAGACTGCGGAGGAAACAGAAGCTGCAGAAGAGACTGTGGAACAGGCAGCCGAAAGCGGAGAAAATCCTGCCTTTGACGGTATAGCAGAGGAAGCAGCGGATGGCAGTGTGGCTGTGGTGCCGCCGGAGCAGGCTGTGGATGAGACTGTGGAAAACGGCGGCAACAATGTGGACAGCGAAGGCATACAGAACAGCGAGTGGAACGGGGAATAACTATGACAAATGAAATGATCGGAGCCATTGTGCTCTCTTTTGCGATCACTGCAGTGACGGGACCTTTTGTGATCCCGTTCTTAAGAAAACTGAAATTCGGACAGACAGAAAGGGAGGAAGGCGTGGCTTCCCATTTGAAAAAGGCGGGAACTCCCACCATGGGCGGTGTTATGTTCCTGCTGGCCATCCTGGTCACTGCCATCCTGTTTCTTCCCGGCCATCCGGGGTATCTGCCGGCTCTTGTGCTGACCATGGGCTTTGGCCTCATCGGTTTCCTGGATGATTATCTGAAGGTAGTAAAGAAAAATTCCGACGGACTTCTGCCCAAACAGAAGCTGCTGCTGCAGGCGGTAGTCACGGTGGTATTTCTGCTGCTGCTGATCTTCTACACCCGTGATGATCTGACCCTGCTGATCCCGTTTTCCGGCGGTCTGTATGCCAATATCGGATTTCTGGCATATCCCCTGCTGTTTATCGTGGTCCTTGCCACTGTAAACGGTGTGAATTTTACAGATGGGCTGGACGGACTGGCTTCCTCTGTGACGGTAGTTTCCGCAGCTTTTTTTGCGGCAGCTGCTCTGCACCTGGAAACGGGCATGGAAGTGCTGCCCTGCGCTGTGATCGGCGGACTTCTGGGCTTCCTTCTTTTCAATTGTTATCCTGCCAGGATCTTCATGGGAGACACGGGATCCCTGGCACTGGGCGGTTTTGTAGCCGGCATGGCCTACATGCTGCACATGCCTCTCTTTATTCTGCTGATCGGTCTGATCTATGCAGTGGAGCTGCTGTCTGTGGTACTGCAGGTGACCTATTTCAAGGCGACCCACGGCAAAAGGATCTTCAAGATGACACCGATCCACCACCATTTTGAACTCTGCGACTGGTCCGAGACCAGGATCGTTACAACATTTACGATCATCACGATCCTCATGGGACTTCTGTCCTGGATCGCCATGTGATCATATACAGGAGGCTGTTATGGATCTGAAAGGGAAAAAAGTACTGATCTTCGGCTCCGGCAAGAGCGGCATCGGCGCAGCAAGGCTGCTGGTGACCATGGAAGCCGCGCCGGTGATCTATGATGAAAATGAAAAACTGCAGGCAGCAGACGTACTGGCCAAACTGCCGGCAGAGATCGCAGACAAAACAGAGGTGATCCTCGGCAAAAAGCCGGTAGAGGACATGCTGTCCTATGATCTGCTGGTCATGAGTCCGGGTGTGCCCTGCGACATTCCTCTTGTGGAGGCTTACAGGAGCAGACAGATCCCTGTCTGGGGGGAAGTGGAACTGGCCTGGAGGGCCGGCAGGGGCAGAGTACTGGCTGTCACCGGTACCAATGGCAAGACCACGACCACCAGCCTGCTGGGAGAATTGCTGCGGGCTGCTTTTGAAGAGACCTATGTGGTGGGCAACATCGGCACACCCTATACCAGCGTAGCGGATCAGCAGACAGACCGGGCCGTAACAGCGGCCGAGATCTCCAGCTTCCAGCTGGAGACCATCGATACCTTCCATCCCATCGCCAGCTGCATTACCAATATCACGCCGGATCATCTGAACCGTCACCATACCATGGAGGAGTATATCCGTGTGAAGGAGCTGATCACAGCCAATCAGACGGCGGAGGATCTCTGCGTGCTGAATTATGAGGATGAGATTTTGCGGGCCTTTGGCGCCGATCTGCAGGTGCCGGTCATGTTCTTCTCCTCCCTGCGGAAACTGGATCGGGGAATTTATCTGGAAGATGACATGATCCGGATCTCGGACGGCAGTACAGTGACAGATGTGGTAAATGTCCACGACCTGCAGCTGCTGGGCCTGCACAATTACGAAAATGTCATGACTGCGGTAGCCATGGCAGCCCATGTGGGAGTTCCCATGGACCTGATCCGCAAAACCATCTGCAGCTTTGCAGGGGTGGAGCACCGGATCGAATATGTCACAGAGAAATACGGCGTACGCTATTACAATGATTCCAAGGGTACCAATCCGGATGCGGCCATCAAGGGCATTCAGGCCATGAACCGGCCCACCCTGCTGATCGGCGGCGGCTATGACAAGCAGTCCACCTATGAGGAGTGGATCGAACAGTTTGACGGCAAGGTAAAGTATCTGGTCCTGATCGGTCAGACCAGGGAAAAGATCGCAGAGACCGCTGTCCGCTGCGGTTTCCCGGAGGAACGGATCCGCTTCTGTGAGGATCTGAAGGAAGCGGTTGCCTTCTGCGCGGCGCATGCATCGGAAGGCGATGCGGTACTCCTTTCCCCGGCCTGCGCAAGCTGGGGGCAGTTCGACAATTACGAACAGCGGGGAGATATGTTTAAGGAATATGTAAGGGCACTTTAAGGGAGGCAGCAATGCACAGCAGAGCACGACGAAGACGAAATCTGACATTGACAGTCATCGCGGTGATTGCAGGGGCATTGCTGTTCTTTTTAGGCTTTTTTTACGTGACTGATATCGAGGTAGTGGGAAATACCCGTTACAGCGCGGAAGAGATCCAGGAACTCTGCGTGACAAATGTGCTGCAGAGAAATTCCGTTCTGTTTTCCCTGTTCTGGCGTGACATGGATATGTCGGATGTCCCCTTCATGAATTCTGTCAGCGCAGAGTTCATCGATCGGAATACCATCCGCCTGCATGTCAATGAAAAAACACCCATCGGCTATATCCGGGACGGAGATACAGATTATTTCTTTGACCAGGACGGACTTGTGCTGGAGACCATGGAGGCCGGTACGGAAACGTCAGCGGCTGAGGAAACGGCAGAAGAGACTGCAGAGGAAAATCCGGAAGACACCGGGGAAACCGCAGAGGATCCGGGCAATAGCGGGGAAACCGCGGAGGATCCGGACAGCGCTGCGGAGGAAGCAGCTTCTGAAAACGGGATCCCTCAGGAGGGCGCCATAGTGGAAGGCGGAAGCAGTACGGAAGCAGAAACTCCTTCGGAAACAGATGCTGCGCAGGTCGGGGAAGAGAGGGCAGAGGACACGCAGGAGACCGGTGCGGAAAGCTATGGCTCCACTGCTGAAAATGTGGACTTCAATCCGGCACTGACGGATGTGCCCATGATCACCGGGATTACCGAAAAGACGCCGGCGCTGGATCAGAAGATCGAGATCCGTGATGAGAGCCTGCTCAATACCATTCAGGCCCTGACCAAGCTGATCGACCGCTATGGCATCACCCCGGAATATGTAGAGTTTGACGAAGAGAACAATATGACCCTGCACTATGGCAGCATCCGCATCGCCCTGGGCACCGACTCCAATCTGGAGGAAAAAATGTCCAGAGTCAATGCCATCCTTCCCAAACTGGAGGGAGAGAGCGGTATCCTGCATCTGGAGGACTTTTCAGAAGAGACGCAGAATATCATTTTTGACAGGGATCAGTAAAAGATGCTTGCTATTTTTCAGGATTGCCTATAGAATAATACCGTATAGGTTTCTGTCCGGATGTCAGATTTCTGAAGAAAGGATACGCAGGATCCTGTTTTTCTGCGTCCGTATATCGGAGCGGATGCTCCGTTGTCAGAAAAAGGACGGACCTTCCCCGGCGCATGACAGCCCGGGTATGACGCACGAATTTACAGCTGTCCCGCAGGGGGTATGGAGACAGCAGAAGATTATAGCATAAGACATAAGGAGGAAGCGCGTTGTTAGAGATCATGTCAAATGAAGCGGAGTCATCTGCAAAGATTGTGGTAGTCGGTGTTGGCGGCGGCGGAAACAATGCAGTCAACCGTATGGTAGATGAGGCGATTGGCGGAGTAGAGTTCGTAGGAGTAAATACAGACCGACAGGCGTTGACTCTGTGCAAGGCTCCCACTGTTCTGCAGATCGGCGAAAAGATCACAAAAGGTCTTGGCGCCGGCGCAAAGCCAGAGGTTGGCGAGAAGGCAGCAGAAGAGAGCATTGATGATATCAAGAAACTGCTGGAAGGCGCTGACATGGTATTTGTTACCTGCGGCATGGGCGGCGGAACAGGTACAGGCGCTGCTCCTGTAGTGGCAGGCGTTGCCAAAGAGATGGGCATCCTGACTGTTGGCGTTGTGACCAAGCCTTTCCGTTTTGAGGCAAAGACCCGCATGAACAATGCCCTTGCCGGCATCGAAAAACTGAAGGCAAATGTGGATACCCTGATCGTGATCCCCAATGACAGACTTCTGGAGATCGTGGATCGCCGTACTACCATGCCGGATGCGCTGAAGAAGGCAGACGAAGTACTGCAGCAGGCCGTACAGGGTATTACCGATCTGATCAACCTTCCCGCATTGATCAACCTTGACTTTGCGGATGTACAGACTGTCATGACAGGCAAGGGCATCGCTCACATCGGTATCGGTGAAGCCAAAGGCGATGACAAGGCACTGGAAGCTGTACAGCAGGCTGTTTCCAGCCCGCTGCTTGAGACTACCATCCAGGGCGCAAGCCATGTCATCATCAATATCTCCGGTGACATCAGCCTGATGGATGCAAATGACGCAGCAAGCTATGTACAGAATCTGGCAGGTGAGGATGCAAATATCATCTTCGGTGCCATGTATGATGACACATTGACAGACAGCGCAAGGATCACAGTCATTGCTACAGGTCTGGATGATGCCACTGCCACACAGCCCAGCGTAGGCGGCAGACGTCAGCGCCCCGAGCCTGCTCCGGCTCCTCAGCCCCAGCAGAACTTCCGCCCGGAAATGCCCCAGATGCAGCAGATGCCTCCTCAGCAGCCGGTAAATGACGGATTCCGTATGCCGACCCTGGATATTCCCAGAAACTATGGAACCCAGGCAAACTTCCAGGCACCGCCCAGAGCCCAGGCGCCCATCCAGAGCAATGTGCCAAAGAGAGATATCCAGATTCCGGAATTCCTGAAAAACAGAAGATAAGAAGAACAAACGAAATGACAAGGCCATGAGAGATCTCTCATGGCCTTTTTGCTGGCCTGATTCCCGTCTTTGAACTTATGCGGAGTTGCTTTTTAAAGCGGAGTCATACGTATGCATCATAAAGCATGGCGGTGTGGAGCAGAAATAGGATTTACCTGGTGTGAGCAAACAGATTATTTACAAAATAAAAAATGTAAATAAATATTGACAAAAATAAATTATGATAATATACTTTGATAAAGAGACAGGGAATTGGAACAGAGGATGACCCGTATGAACGGCAGCAGATCCGGCGGTTATCGTTTCTATTTTTTATATGCAAGGAGGATGAAAATGGCAGAGAATACTTCCACAGCAGCAGGCAACATGAGCACCCATGAGGGCTTTGATTCCCCAGGCACCGCGATCTCCAACGACACAGTTTACATGTATCTTCCTGTGGTATATACAGATGAAGACAAGAAGATCCTAAGAGAACTGGCTCTTGAGTATATGACCTATGCATCTCTTCCGGCCATGCAGGAGAAGGCAAAACTCTGGACCAGACTGAATGATCTGGAGCGGGTACGCCCTCTGCTCTATCACAGTGAACTTCCCTGGCATGAGATCAATATCAATGAGGAACTGACAAACAGGACCTCCACTCCCTTCGTGCAGAGGATCGAGACAGAACTGCGCCGTCATATTTATCTGGCTAAGTACATGCCAGCGGATATGATCCTTGAACCAGTGTTCTATTCTCCCATGATCATAGAAAATTCCGGCATTGGCCTGCAGATAGAGGAAAAGACCTCTGGTCTGGATCAGAGCAACAATATCGTCGGCCACGAATTTATTCCCGTAATCCGGGAGGAGGATGATCTGGAGAAGATCGTGGATCCGGTAGTCACCCTGGATGAGGAGAAGACCCGGGAGACTTATGAGGCCTGCTGCGATATTTTCGATGGCATTATGCCGGTAGAGATCAAAGGCGTCCAGGGCTTCTGGTATGCTCCTATTGATGATGTGGTTATGTATATGGGTACCAGCGAGCTGCTGGAAAATCTGTATGATGAGCCGGAGCTGGTCCATGCTTCCATGAAGAGGATCACAGATGCCTATCTTGTGGCGCTGGACCAGTATGAAAAACTGGGCGCTCTCGGCAATAACTGTAAAAATTACAGGGTCGGTTCCGGAGCTTACGGTTATACCTCTGCTTTGAGTGCTTCCGGATCCAGCGGCCTTAAGTGCAGCGAAATGTGGGGCTCCTGCGCCAGCCAGTTCTTTACCTCTGTATCGCCGGCTATGCAGGATGAATTCTGTATGCAGTATGAGCTGGAGTGGCTGGATCGCCATGCCCTTAGCTACTATGGCTGCTGCGAGCGTCTGGATCACAAGATCGATGTTCTGAAAAAAGTGAAATCTCTCAGAAAGATCTCCTGCAGTCCCTGGGCGGATACTGCGCATATGGCGGAGGTAGTGGGAAGAGATTATGTGGTTTCCCTGAAGCCCACGCCGGCATATTTTGCCTATGCAAGTTTTGATGAGGAAGCGGTCAGAAAGGATGTGAAGGGAAAGCTGGAACTGCTGAAGGATTGCAATGTGGAACTGATCATCAAGGATATCAGTACCGTAAATTATGATCCGCAGCGTTTGTTCCGCTGGGTAGAGATCGTCACGGATCTGATCCATAATATGGATTGAGTCAGCAAAATGCCCCATGGATTCACGCGTATCATAAAAAACAACCATGGTACATCGCGTACCACCACAATTTTATG
>R14__coassemble_593_pt1 | contig 23618 bp, 22 predicted proteins | sample R14__metabat2_high_PE_030 | metagenome-assembled genome bin R14 | reverse complement strand
GGACTGGTTGGTGTCTTTCTGCTCACTAGCAGAATGTTACGTCTACGAAACATTCATAGCAGAAGGTTACACTGCAGAAAGTTCCTGAGCAGGAAGGTTCGGAGAAAGAAGATTCAGAGCAGAAAGATCCTGAGCAGGAAGATCCTGAGCAGGAATGTTCTGAAAGGAAAGATTTAGAGTAGAAGGATCCGCTCTGCGGGGCAGATCAAAAAGAGAAGAAGAAAAAGAGTTGGACATACAGAGAGGAAAAGAAAAATGAAACGATTCAGAAGATTACGCACCAGTGAAGAAATGAGAAGCTTTGTCAGGGAGACCAGGATCTCCGTGGAGGACCTGATCTATCCCATGTTTGTGATCGAAGGGGAAAATATCAAAAATCCCATTCCCTCCATGCCGGGGATCTGCCAGTATTCCCTGGACCGTATGGAGGAAGAGCTGCAGAGAGTGACGGAAGCGGGGATTCCTGCTGTGCTGCTTTTCGGCATTCCCGCCCACAAGGATGAAGTGGGCAGCGGCGCCTATGATCCGGAGGGCATTGTGCAGCGGGCTATCCGCCAGATCAAGAAGGATCATCCCGGTCTGCTGGTGATCGCGGATGTCTGTCTGTGTGAATATACCTCCCATGGTCACTGCGGTCTGGTGCATGACTGCGAGATCCTGAATGATGAGACATTGCCCCTGCTGGCGAAGATGGCCCTGACCTGCGCCCAGGCAGGCGCGGATATCGTGGCCCCCTCCGATATGATGGACGGTCGTGTGGAAGCCATCCGTCAGATCCTGGACGAAAACGGCCTTGGCAATGTGCCCATTCTCAGCTACAGCGCGAAATATGCATCCGGTTTCTACGGTCCCTTCCGTGATGCCGCAGGGAGTGCACCCCACTTCGGTGACCGCAGGTCTTACCAGATGGATCCGGCCAATCGGAGGGAGGCTATGATGGAGATCCTGGATGACATGGAGGAAGGGGCTGATATGATCATTGTCAAGCCGGCTATGGCCTATCTGGATATTCTGAGCTCCGCCAGAGAACTGGTATCTGTCCCCATAGTGGCCTACAATGTCAGCGGGGAGTATTCCATGGTCAAGGCAGCGGCAGAAAAGGGCTGGATCGATGAGGAGCGGATCGTCATGGAAAATATGATCTGCATGAAGAGAGCCGGCGCTGACCGCATCATTACCTACCATGCTCTGGACATTGCCGGATGGCTGGGCAAACAGCAGAGGAAATGACCTGTGTGGAAATTTCCGGGAGCAGACATGCGGGAAGAAAGATAGTGCAGGGAATATTTTTTTGGAGAACGGAAGTAGTTTCCTCTTTTTTGCAGACAAAAAGAGCTTCCCTTATTATAATGTTCTTAACAGACACTGAAAACATTCGTAAATGATGGGAGAAGAAAATGGCAGTATTTTATCATATTGTAGCGCTGCTCGGGGGCCTGGCCATGTTCCTTTACGGCATGAGGGTCATGGGAGACGGCCTGAAATCCAATTCCGGCGGAGCCATGAAGACTGCCCTGGAAAAACTGACCAGCAAGCCCTTCCTGGGCTTCCTGCTGGGCATGCTGGTGACCTGCGTGATCCAGAGTTCCACGGCCACCATTGTGCTGACAGTGGGTCTGGTGGGTGCAGGATTCCTGACTTTCCGCCAGTCCATCGGCGTGGTCCTTGGCGCGAACGTGGGAACCGCCATCACAGCGCAGATCATCCGACTGATGGATGTGCAGTCCGGCGAAGACAGTATCATGTATTTCTTCAAAGCAGACAATCTTGCGCCTATGGCCCTGATTATCGGTATTGTCCTGCTTATGGCATCCAAAAAGGCATCTCAGAAGAACATCGGAAATATCGCCTGCGGATTCGGTGTCCTTTTTATGGGCCTGATCTTCATGAGTGATGCGGTTGCTTCTTTTGAAGAGTCCCTTTCCTATCTGCTGACAGCCTTTGCCAACAACTATCTGCTGGGCTTCGGCGCCGGTGTCCTAGTGACCGGAGTCATTCAGAGTTCCTCAGCGGTGGTGGGTATCATCCAGTCCATTGCCAGCTCTGTGGGTGTTACCTTCCAGAGCGTCTTTTCCGTGATCATTGGTGTCAATATCGGTGACTGTCTGACCACCTTCCTGGTGAGCAGGATCGGCGCAAGGACAGAGCAGATCAGGACTGCAGTGGTACATGTTGTCTACAATATCCTTGCGTCTGTTCTGATCATTGCCCTGGTGGCTATCGGCAAGGGAACCGGCCTTCTGGATGGCATCTGGAATATGCAGCTGGATGCGGGCGGCGTGGCAAATGTGCACGGTCTTTTCCGTATCATCCCTGCTTTGCTGCTGCTGCCTTTCTCCGGCTTTATGGCTCGTATTACAGAAAAGCTGGTACCGGAAAAAGCAGTCAAAGTCAATGCGGAAGATGCAGCTATTGAAGAGGATCTGAAGAATCTGGATACCCGTCTCATCACCTCCCCGATCCTGGCTATGGATCAGGTAAATGAGCTGCTGCAGAAGATGGCCTCTGTGGCGCAGCACAATTTTACCGCCTGCAGCCAGCAGATCTATGGGTATGAGGAGGAAAGAAACAATCGAATCAACGAGAGAGAGGATCTGCTGGATCGAATCACGGACGCCACCAGCCAGTATCTTGTCAGCCTGACCCCTTACATCGGCCGAAACAGAGATCTGCGCACGCAGAATTTCCAGATGAAGACTTCTGTCTGCATCGAGCGGATCGGTGATGCAGCGGTAGACCTGACCGTAGTGCTGCGGGAAATGCAGGAGAACAAAAGAGAATTTACGCCTTCCGCCATGAAGGAACTGCGGGTAGCACTGGATGCGGTGGATGAGATCATAGAGACGACCTTTGACGCCTACAAGACCCTGGATGTGGAGATCGCAAAGCGGGTGGAGCCTCTGGAAGAGGTGATCGATGATCTGGTGGCAAATCTGAATTCCCGCCATATTTACCGTATGAGTCAGAGCGCCTGCGATGTATATGGTGGTATGAAATATCAGAATATGCTGGTCAACCTGGAGAAGATCTCTGACCAGTGTTCGGATATCGCCATTTACATCATAGAACTGGAAAAAGTGGACATCATTGGAAGGGAGCATGAATATATTCACCAGCTCCATCATTCCAATGACGAGACCTTCCAGAAAAATTATCAGATCAACAGAGAAAAATATTTTACCAGACTCATAGAGATCCCGGTCCTTGAGAAGGGAGAAGTTTCCCGGATAGAAGCAAAAGACTGAAGACGATGAAGAACCTTCGAAAGAGAAAATGCAGCGGACAAAATTCCGGAGTGGGGATTGACAATCAGGAACCGCAGGTATAGTATATTTTTCGGAAAGGCAAAGGCGCCACCTAGGGATAGGTGGCGCCTTTTTTCTATGGGTAAAAGTGTTATAAGGGAGACATAGAGCCTTTTCCGGTAGTGAAAACGAAAAGAAAAGGAGGAAGTTCAGAATGTTGATCATGGTAGAAGCCATCATCAGAGAGGAGCAGTTTGAAAATGTAAAAGACGCTCTGAGTGAAATGCACATCAACGGCATGACAGTATCACAGGTCATGGGCTGCGGAACGCAGCACGGACTCAAGCGGATCGTCAGGGGAAGCGAGGTAGAGATCGCTCTGCTGGCCAAGCTCAAGATCGAAGTGGTCGTATCTTCGGAGGAATGGGAGCAGAAAGTGATCGAATGTATCCGCAATGCTGCCTATACCGGCAATATGGGAGACGGCAAGATCTTCAGCTATGAGATCCGTTCCGCTACAAAGATCAGAACAAATGAAACCGGCCCGGCTGCCATTTACTCCCACAAGGAAAAGGCCTGAGTTTTATCTGTGTTTTGTATGAAAAATTTTGTGAGATAAGTTTTGTGAGTTGAATTTTGTGTGATGAACTGAGAGGTATAAAAAAATGTTAAATACAGGCGATACAGCTTTTATGATCATATGTACGGCCTTTGTGTTTTTTATGACACCGGGTCTGGCCTTCTTTTACGGAGGTCTGGTAAGAAGAAAGAATGTCATCAGTACCATGATGAACTGTGTGGCGATCATGGGTATTTCCATCATCATGTGGGTAGCCTTTGGCTTTTCCCTGTCCTTCGGCACAGACCATGCAGGTATCATCGGCGGTCTGGAATGGCTCTTTCTGAATGGCGTCGGCTGGGATCCCGGCGTATATTCCGATACGATCCCGGCACTTCTGTTCTGCGCTTTTCAGATGATGTTTGCCATGATCACACCGGCCCTGTTTACCGGATCCCTGGTGGGCAGAGTACGTTTCAAGGCCCTGATGCCATTTGTGATCATCTGGACCATCCTTGTTTATTATCCGCTGGTCCATATGATCTGGGGACAGAACGGACTGCTGGCTTCCATCGGCGCAGTGGATTTCGCCGGCGGATACGCTGTACATATCGGCGCGGGTGTCAGTGCCTTTGTGCTGGCCATCCTTCTGGGCAGACGGTACGGCTATGGAAATGATGCTTTATACAAGACCCATAATGTACCATTTGTGGCTCTGGGCGCTTTCATGCTGTGGTTTGGCTGGTTCGGCTTCAATGCGGGCAGCTCTCTGAAAGCAGACGGCCTGGCTGTCCATGCTTTCATGACCTCTGCCATTTCAGCCGGAACCGCTCTGGTGGTATGGATGATCCTGGATGCAGTGAAATACGGAAAGACCACACTGGTCGGCGCCTCCACAGGTCTGGTTGTAGGTCTTGCTTCTGTCACCCAGAGCTGCGGATTTATTCCTCTGTGGGCTGCCTTTGTGATCGGCGGTCTGGCAAGTCCCATCTGTTACTTCGCCGTGATCCTGATCAAGAACAAGCTGAAGATCGATGATACGCTGGATGCCTTTGGCTGCCACGGTGTAGGCGGTATCTGGGGCTGCATTGCCACCGGTCTCTTCGCCCAGTCCTCCATCAATTCCACAGCGCAGTGGGATGGTCTGGTATTCGGAGATGTCCGCCTGTTCGGCGCCCAGATGCTGGGAATGCTGATCACCATTGCTGTGGCTGTTGTGGGTACTCTGGTTGCTTACTACATCGTGAAAGCTTTCGTTCCCTTCCGGGCAGACCAGAGGGAGGAACGTCTGGGTATGGATATGACCCAGCATGGGGAGCGTGCTTACCCAAGTTTCAACGGTATGGATTCCTGAGAATGATATTTCTTCAAAAAACTGCAGGGGATTGTATTCCTCTGCAGTCTTGTTTTTCATCAGTCTGATGAGAGCAAAGCAAATTCAGGCGCAAGTATCATAAAATATAGTGACGCAGAATGTCATGGTTGTTTTTCTCTGACATATCTACACCATCCGTCGCATGATCCCGCCGCCTTCCTCTTTCAGCCACTGTATCTGTGTCCGATAGGCAGGAAGCACTTTTTCCACTTCACTCCAGAAGGCAGGGGAATGATTCATTTCTTTCCGGTGGCAGAGCTCATGCACCACAACATAGTCGATCACTTCCGGTGGAGTCAGCATCAGCAGACAGTTGAAGTTCAGGTTTCCCCTGTTGCTGCAGCTGCCCCATCGGGTCTTCTGGTTCCGGATCGTGATACGACCGTAAGTGACGCCCATCTGCCCGGCGTAATAAGCGACCCGGCCGGGCAGATAAGCCAGCGCCTGATCTGCCAGCTTCCGGATATCTTCCCCTGTCAGAGGAGGAAGAGCCTCTGCTTCCCAGGCAGCCTGCTGATGCCGGATCTTGTCCATGGATCTGGTGATCCAGCCTTCCTTTTCCTGCAGCAGACGGTCAATCTCCTGCTTGGGAGTTCGCATGGGTGCTCTGACTGTGACAGACAGATCCCTGTTTACCTGAATGGAGATGGTTTTTCTGTTGGAACGGATCACTGTAGCTTTCAAAAGATTCCCCTTCCTCTTCTATAATAAACGGATATACTGCACTTCCAGAGATACCTCGTTTTATGATACTATCATCCACAAGGTCATGAACATCTGCGTGATCACATGGAATCTTTGACAGCCACAGCGACCATCCGGGCTCTGGCCCGGACTTCTCCGGCTGCTGTCATTTCCATGGACACGATCATCTTTCGTTCTCCTGCTTCTTCCTGACGGGAGATCACGGTCACTTCTTCCCCCATAGGGACCGGCTTCCTGAAATCGATCTCCAGCCTTGCCGTCACAAACCTTCGGATGACGGTATCTACGGTGAGGTCCAGGCCTTTGTTCCTGTGGGCAAAATAAGCAGCGGAAGCCGTGCCGTGACAGTCAAAAAGGGAGGCGATCATCCCTCCGAATAAATTGTTCGGCACACCGCCTGTGTACATGGCAGGGGGTGTTACTCTGCAGATGCAGGTACCCTCCTCCTCACCGGGGTAGGACTGCAGATGCAGACCGGCGTCATTGCCGGGGCCGCAGCCCCAGCAGTGGCGGAATCTTTCGCCGTAGGTATCCTGTATTGATATCTTAAGATGCATGTTGATTACCTTTTTCTGATTTGAATTTCCTGTACCGCTTCCCACAAGTTTTCCATGACGGAGACGGATTTGTCTTTCCAGAGATATTTTTAAGGCTCTGAAAAGGTGTTTCCATCTTTTAAGGCTCTGAAAAGATGTCTTTGCTTCCTGTCGCTCAGAAACCTGTAAAAACTCTGCTGTGGGATGTTTCAGTCACAAATATACCTTCATTCTACAACGGCAGAGCCTGTATTTCCAGCCTCGATTGCCTGCATCTGGGTCAATGGTCACATAAGAAAGAAAAAACTATTGCGAATGATGGTTGACAAGACAATGCATTATTATTATTATTATTACTGTTGCGAATTAAATTGCGAAAACAGGAGGATAAAAGAATGTTCGGAGTAAAATCCATCACCATCACAACAAAAGAGAAACTGGACCTGGAGGGCCTTTACAATAAGATCAAGGATCTTCCCTTTATGGCAGGCACACCGGAGTATGTAAAGCATGGCCTTGGCTATGTGATCGCATTCCCGCCGGAAGACAGAGAGAATCAGGTATGGATCCTCAAGACCAAAAAAGGTTTCTCCGTACAGAGAAGCGTGATCATCGCAGGTCTTGGAAACACTGTAAAGAATCAGATGAAGTCTGATATCCTGAACGACCTTACAGGCGGCATCGCAGGTGCCATCTCACAGCTTGGCGGACCGAAGAAGGCCTGCATGGCGCATTGTGATGATGTGGCAGAGAAGATCCAGGCACTGGGCCTGTAATACTCTGTAAATATCTGGGGGGGATTCGGATCATTATGGAAGAAAAGAAGAAAATCAGTAAAATAGGTGAGAAGCAGCTGGAGATCATCATAGCGGTCTTCCTGTCGATCACAGCGCTTCTGACTGCCTGGAGTACCTGGGTCAGCGCACTTCACGGAAGCAATCAGGCTTCCAATTACGCTGCCAGCAACAACATGCAGACAGAGGGCAATGCCGAGTGGAATGAGGCAACACAGTCACTGATCCAGGATATGCTGCTCTGGAATGACATCAGTGAGCTGCAGGTCGTATATCTGTATTATGATGAAGATAATGAAGAGAAAGAGCTTGCAGCTTATCAGCTTTACTTCAGATGTCAGGAAAATCTGTCCGCACAGATGGCAGAGAAGGTCAGCTGGGACTTCAATGCAGCTGCAGAGTATAATGACGTCACAGAGTACATTCCCGTATGGCTGGATCAGGAAGGGGCTATGACTTCTCCCTTCTCGGATGCGGATTACGTCAACAGCTATTACACGGAAGCTCAGGCCAAGCTGGATGAAGCAGATGAGCTGCTTACCCTTGGAAATGATGACAATGCCAATTCAGATAAATATGGTCTTGCAACCGTATTCTTCTCAGTGGTACTTTTCCTTCTGGGTATTGCAGGTACCTTCAAGAACCTGCCAAACCGCAAGGCAGTGGCGCTGATTGGTATCATCATCATGGTACTGGGCATCGTTTATATGTGCTGTGTACCGCTTCCGAGAGGCTTCTCTTTCGGTAATTATTTTTAAAATGAATCAGGTGGATCAGATCAGAAGGATCTGATTCACCTTTCTTTTTATGATACAGGGGATCAAAGCAGGTGAAAAATGGGCGCACTTTCCCCTTAGGGGAAGTGTGGACACTTTTTTGCATGCTTTGAAGCCCCCAACAAAAATTCGAATGGAGCGACGAATTTATTCGGCGTGGGAATTCGAATTTTTGTAGCGATGCAGGAGATCAAAGAGCGATGCAGCGCGGAGTATCATAAAATTGTGGCGGTACGTGATGTACCATGGACGTTTTTTATGAAGCATCATATCATCTGAGAAATGCAGGAAGAACAGCAGGTCCGGTGAGATTAGATTAGATAGTATAGGTGTTTCCGGTATTATCTTTTGTCTCTCACCGCATAAAAAGAGTACCCTTCCGAAATTTCTCTCAAAAAGGTACTCTTATTAGCTTTGTTTTCCGTTTAGCAGCTTTCATCAGCCTTCGTTATCATTCATTATGATATGCGAATTTGCTGTCAATTTGCTGTCAAATATTATTTCGAAGTGCTGAAACCCTTGATTTTACTGAATTTATTTATCCAGGGACTTCATCGTCGGGAACAGCAGTACATCGCGGATGGCTGCGCTGTCTGTCATCAGCATGCAGAGTCTGTCGATGCCATAGCCGATGCCGCCTGTGGGAGGCATACCGATCTCCAGAGCATTCAGGAAATCTTCATCTGTGTGCTCGGCTTCATCATCTCCGGCTTCCGCATTTGCATCCTGCAGAGCGAAACGCTCCCGCTGATCGATGGGGTCATTGAGCTCGGAGTAGGCATTGCACATCTCCCAGCCGTTCATGAACATCTCGAAACGCTCCACGTAGCCTTCTTTGTCAGGCTTTTTCTTGGTCAGGGGAGAGATCTCGATGGGATGATCCATGACAAAAGTAGGCTGGATCAGGTGCTCCTCTACAAACTCCTCAAAGAAGAGATTCAGGATATGGCCCTTTTTGTGCCAGTCCTCAAACTCCACACCTTTCTCTTTGGCAATGGCCTTTGCTTCTTCCGTATCCTTGATCTGATCGAAATCCACACCGGCGTATTTCTTTACGGCATCCACCATGGTGATCCGCTCAAAGGGCTTGCCCAGATCCATCTCTGTGCCCTGATAGGTAATGGTGGTGGTTCCCAGAACTTCCTGGGCAATATGACGGAACATGTTCTCTGTCAGATCCATCATGCCATTGTAATCTGTGTAAGCCTGGTACAGCTCCATCAGGGTGAATTCCGGGTTGTGTCTGGTGTCCAGACCTTCGTTACGGAAAACACGGCCGATCTCATAGACCCGCTCCATGCCGCCGACGATCAGACGCTTCAGATACAGCTCCAGAGAAATGCGAAGCTTCAGGTCTTCATCCAGGGCATTGAAATGTGTTTCAAAGGGTCTGGCTGCAGCGCCGCCGGGATTTGCCACCAGCATGGGTGTCTCCACCTCCATGAAGCCCTGTGCATCCAGGAACTTGCGGATGGTGCTGAGGATCTTTGACCGCTTCACAAAGGTGTCCTTTGCTTCCTCATTCATGATCAGATCCACATATCTCTGACGATAACGGAGATCTGTATTTGTCATGCCGTGATATTTCTCCGGCAGGATCTGCAGACTTTTGGAAAGGAGAGTCATCTCCTGGGCGTGTACGGAGATCTCACCTGTCATGGTACGGAAAACGTAACCCTTGACACCGAAAATATCGCCGATATCTGATTTCTTGAAATCTGCGTAAGACTCCTCGCCGATGGCATCTCTGGCCACATATACCTGGATCTTTCCCTTCAGGTCCTGGATGTTGCAGAAGGAAGCCTTGCCCATGACCCGTTTGAAGAGCATACGTCCGGCGATATTGACCATGATGGGATGGGCATCCATGATCTCCCGGCGCTTATTGTAATCTGCCTTCTTTGCCTGACGGGCTTCCTGCTCGTTCATGCCCTCGGTATTGACGGGCGGCCAGTCTCCCAGAAGTTCTTTCTCCAGCATGGTGTATTCTTCCTTTGCCCGGTCTGTGTGATAGGTCTGATCAAACTTTGTGATTACAAAGGGATCCTTGCCGGCGTCCTGCAGATTTTTCAGTTTCTCCCGGCGGACCTTCAGCAGCTGGTTGACGTCCTGCTCCTGTGTATTGTTCTGATTGTTTTTCTTTTCAGCCATTCTTATCTGTCCTTTATATATCATATAGTCCAAACTTCCCGCATCACTTCTCTTTTTAAGATAGCAGGCAGTACCACAATCCCATTTGCGCAAGCGATGATTTCAAAACAGCCGGGTGTGGCAAACACCGGAGGTTTCAGTCGTCTTGCCATGACGGGAAATCCTCTGGTGCAGGAAGTTTTTGTAATGTATCAGGTTTATGCGTCCTGTTTGAAAGAGATCACCTTGTAAGTGATGGTGCCGACAGGTGCCTCCACATGGATCACATCATCCACCTGAGCGCCGATCAGGGCTCTTCCCAGGGGAGACTCATTGGAAATCTTTCCCTTCAGACTGCTTGCTTCTGTGGAACCTACCAGAGAGATCTCCATCTCTTCATCATATTCCATATCCAGCAGTTTTACTCTGGTACCGATGCCGATCTTGTTGATATCCACAGCATCTCCGACTACCTCTGCGTACTTGAGGATCTCCTCGATCTCACTGATCCGGGCCTCAATGTCACGCTGCTCATCCTTGGCTGCATCGTACTCTGCGTTCTCGGAAAGGTCGCCCTGCTCACGGGCTTCCTTGATCTTTCCGGCCACTTCTTTTCGTCTGTTGACGCGAAGGTCATAGAGTTCGTCTTCCAGATTTTTCTTGCCTGCTGCTGTTAAGATGGTCTTTTTTTCTTCCATAATATACTCCCGCCGCTTTCCTGTATTTTTTGAAATGTCAGTTTCCGTCTGCTTTCTGCTGCAAAGATCTGCAGAGGTACCGACACGAATCGTATCTTACCCATCATAGAGAAGGATAGCTGAAATGTCAAGAGACGGGTCTGCCTTCCCCGCAGAAAAACCCATCACAGAAAAAGAGAAAACAGAAAAAGGCCGCCGGATCCTGTGCTAAGCCCGGTGACCTTTTTTTGCTCATATCTTGTAGGATTGCGGGAGTTTGAATAACGGAGCAATCCGTGTTGCCTCATAAACCGTGGTGATACGCGACGTACAAGGGCTTTTTATATCACGATCTTCAATACGACCACTGCACTGACAGCAGAGGCATAATTCTGATCGGCAGCGACTTTCGCTTTTACATAATAAGTGCCCTTCTTTGCAGGCGCCTTGCCGCTGCCGGATGCGCCATTGGCGGTACCGGTCTTTTTGGTGCAGGCCTTGTTGGTATAATAAATGTAAGTCACTTTGCCGCTGCTGCCGCTGACAACAGCCTTTTTCACGGAGATGGCCTTACCCGTATAGCTGACCTTTCTGCTCTTCAGCGTAATAGTGGACGAGGCTTTTCTGACAGTCAGTTTTGCTGCGGCGCTGGTCTTGCCCTTGTAATGGACATCCCCTGTCACCTTTGCTTTTACATAATAGGTGCCGGCATTGACAGGCGCTTTGCCGGAAGCGGAAGCACCATTGGCTGACTTCGTAGTCTTTTTGCTGCAGGCCTTGTCGGTGTAATAGGTATAGGTGACGGTGCCTGCGCTGCCACTGATAGTGGCTGCCTTTACCGTTCTTTTCTTTTTATTGTAGGTCAGGGTCCGGTTTGCCAGAGTGATCACGGAGGATCCCCGGATAATGGTCAGGGTGACCGGCTGGCTGGTGGCTGCCTTGTAAGAAGTATCTTCTGCTACGGTGGCAGTCACTTCATAGGTTCCGATCTCGGTGGGGGCAGCATCCAGAGTTTCTCCGTTCTGAGAATAAGTATAAGTCACTTCTCCGGAGCTGCCGCTGACATCAGCTTCCCCAATGGAAATGGGGCTTCCATTGTATTTGGCAGTTTTCGCCGTCAGGGAAATGCTGCTCGCTTTCTTCGGTATCACCACAGGGATCGGCGTCACGACGGGCACCGGCGTGATGGTAACTTCCGGTGTGGGTGTCGCCGTGGGGGTGGGAGAGATGGCCACGTCCGGTGACAGGAAATACCCGGGATCATCAGGATCCAGGATCAGATCCTCCGAATAAGTCACAAAAGTGATCCCATTCGCCAGACAATAGCTCTCTGCCGCAGAACCGGTATAGCCCACACACGCAAAACCGGAAACCGGCGTCACTGCACTTGTTGATGTATGATCTGTCAGACCGAAAGCTTCCTGACTGATGTCTGTCACCCCTTCCGGTACCAGCAGGGAAGTAAGCCCCGTATACTCAAAAGCATACTCGCCGATGGATTTCAGGGTGGAGGGCAGACTGACATAGGTCAGGGAGCTGCAGTTCATAAAAGCACCTTTGGGAATGGCCTCCAGACCTTCCGGCAGTAGGGCCCGCTTCAGGGAAGAGCAGGCATTGAAGGCCTGTTCTCCTATGGAGTCCATGTTTTCCGGGAAATTCACTTCCTCCAGACTCTCACAGTGGCTGAAGGCCCGCAGCCCGATCTCTGTCAGGCTCTCCGGAAAGCTGATCGTCCACAGACCGGTTGCATAAAACGCTCTGTCTGCTATGGTCTCCAGACCTTCCGGCAGAGAAACAAACTGCAGATTTTCCAGGCCATAAAAGGCCATGCTGCCGATCCCTGTGATCCCCTGGCTGATGCTGATATTGCTGATGCTTTCATAATAGCCGCTCAGGCTGGTTTGATAGAATTTGTCCGGAATGGTACCGCTGCCGCCCACATAGAGCTTGCAGGCACCGGTCACAGAAGACAGGGCCCAGTAGATGCTGCCGGTCTCTCCGGAATCCAGCAGGTCATAATCATTCAGACCGAATCTCTCCGCAATGCTTTCTGTCTCATCCTCTGCAGGGCTGACTTCGACATCTTCTGCCGCATCCTCTGTTGTATTTCCTGCCGGACAGACTTCGATGTCATCTGCGGCAGTTTCTGCAGGCTCCTCCTCTGACAGATCTGACATCTGCACAGTTTCTTCATCGTCCGCAATTGTTGTCGTCTCGGAAGAGCCCGGAGCAGTCTCAGCAGCCTCCCTTTCCTGTACAGCATGGTCTGCCGCATCTGCATCCGCTTCCGTGTCGGTGGATATGCTGGCGGCTGCCGCTTCCTCCTCTTTTTCTGCAGCGGCCACTTCAGTGACGAAATCCGCTGTAAATATCTCTGCCGAACTGCCTCCACAGACCGGCGCTGCGCTTCCTGCCATCAGAGTCATGCTCAATAAGATTGCTGTGATTCGTCTTTTCATCCGGGGTCCCTCATTTCAAGTCATAGCCAGGTTGTCGATGTAATATTATTGTAACATTTGACCTGCATGTGCCACAAGTCTTAATCCCAACTGCTTATCATAAAATTGTGGTGTTGCGGGAAGCGCGGCATGGACTTTTTTATAATACCGGGAATCAATGCTAATACCGGGAATCAACGCAGATGAAAAATGGGTGCACTTTCCTCCAGGGGAAGCGCGGGACAGCTGAGTTTCCCAAAGCTTTGCAATTGAAAAGGAGTCAGGCGGATCATAGTTGATATGATCTGTCTGGCTCCGCTTTTTTGTGAATCAACTGCTGATCCTCAGATCTGCAGTCGTTCCCGAAACTCTGCTGTGATGAAAAACTCTGAAGTGCGGGAAGTTTCGGCTTTTTATTTTACATACTGCCGCCCCGCATCCCGTTGACTTCTGAAGTACAGGAAGTTTCAGCTTTTTATTTTACAGTTACTTTGATGGTCCTGTAAACGCCATTCTGCGCATAAACCCAGATGGAGCAGGTGCCCTTCTTCACACCGGTGATCACACCCTTGGAAGAAACCTTTGCTACGGCAGTATTGCTGGATTCGTAGCGTATGCCGACATGACGCTTAATGGGTAAGGTTCCCTTCACCTCAGATGCTGTGATCTGTGCTGTCTTCTTTGCTTTAACAGTAGCCGTGATGTTGGACTGTGAGCTGATGGTCTTTGTCCCGATCTTGCTGATCTTCACGGACTTGGCTACACCATACTTGCCCCCGGCTGTCACGGTGTGGATCACCTTGGAGGTGTTCAGAATCTTTTTGGTGGTACCTTCTGTCTTGAAGGAAACTACATACATCTTGTAATAGGTGCCCTTCTTCAGACCCTTCCAGGTCCAGGAGGTGATATCACCGCTGTTGATGGTCTTGATCAGACCCATCTTCTTGCCGTCGCAGACCCGGCCGTAGATATAATAGCCGTCTGCATTGTTGGTATCTGTCCAGCTCAGAGTGATGTAGGTCTTGCCTGCCTTGGCGGCTTTCAGACGCAGCTTGCCGAACTGGGAATCTGCTGTGCCGGTGTCTGTGTTTGTGGTCTGCAGGATGATCTTGACTTCCAGGGAATCGATGGGCGCAGCCTTGCTGCCGACACCGGTATGGTTTTCATCTCCCTCCACATAGTAGTAAACATTGTAGGTGCCTACATTGGTTCCGGTGGGAATGGAGGTGGACCAGGAAGCGCTCTCGCCCTTGCTCAGACTGTAATACATGGTGCCGTTGGTGGCTGTGCCGGCGGTGATCAGCTTCTGGGCCTTTTTGGTATAGACCAGACCTGTGACAGCTTTGGGGGCTGTATAGTCTGCAGCTGAGCTGGCTGCCTTCTGAATCTTAAAGTCCACAGAGGCAGAGGGTGCTGCCGGCACCGCTGCACTGCAGGGACAGGGATGACAGCTGTGTATTGCCGGGCAGAAAAAGCACATAGCTGTCCTTTTCTTCGGAATACCGGGCTTCCACGGAGCAGCCATTGACTTCTGTGCTGATAGAAAATGCCGCAGAGGTCTCCACTGTTTTGCTGTCTGTCGAGGCCTCCGCTGTGACATTGCTGTCTGTCAGAATCTCCCCTGTGGCATTGCTGTCTGCCGAGGCCTCCGCTGTGGTATTGCTGGTTGTCGGAATCTCCCCTGTGACATTGCTGCCTGCCGAGGCCTCCGCTATGGCATTGCTGGTTGTCGAGGTTTTCGCTGTAGCTTTGCTGTCTGTCGGGGGTTCTGCTGCTGCCTTGCTGTATGTTGTATGACTTTGCTGGCTTTTCCCGTCAGCTGCGGCGGAAACACTCCTGCTGCCTGCAAAAAGCAGCAGCATGCCCGCCAGAAGTATCATGACTCGCTTCAAGGCGGCTCTCCTTTCTTTCGATTTCGTTCTGAAGCCTACTTCAGCCTTGCCAGAGTCTCCAGGAGCAGCCGCCAGGTCCGCTCCACGGAAGCCAGGCTCAGGGCTTCTCTGGTGGTATGGATCTCATTGATCTGGGGACCGAAGGAAATGCAGTCCAGCCCCGGCAACTTTGCGCAGAAAATGCCGCACTCCAGGCCGGCATGAATGCCTTCCACTACCGGCTCCCGGCCATATTGCTGCAGGTAAACCTCTGTCATCACATCCCGCAGGCGGGACAGCGGCCGGTAAGCCCAGCCGGGATAATCTCCCTCCACCATCACTGTGCCCCCGAACAGGCCCAGATAGCTGCGGAGCCTCTCCAGGAGAAAATATTTTTCCTCCTCCACAGCGCTGCGCAGGGAGCAGTGAAGCCTTACGCCAGCTTCCTCTGTCCGGAGAATGCCCAGGTTCAGGGAAGTCTGAGGCAGGCCCTCCACATCCGGACTCATGCGCTGAATGCCGTTTGGCAGGTTCATCAGCATCTGCAGCAGCTGCGCTGTGCTTTTCGCCGTCATGCAGGAAACAGACGCTGCCTGCTCCGCCTGCAGGGAGACCTGAATGGCATCGTCCTTGCCCCGGTAGATCCTGCACAGCCGGGCAATTTCCTGACGGATCTTTTCCTCCAGGCGACGGACGCGGTCTGCGGGGGCCGGGTGCCGGCTGGATGTATCGTCGCATTCTGACAAACTACTTTCTGTACAGGTATCGTCGCTTGTTTCCGGCACAGCTTCTAATATCTTCCACGGGTCCTGGGCAGGAAATGTCATCCCGACTGCCGGATTCTGTATGCATTCGTCCCCGCATTCCGCCAGGCTGTTTCCTGTACAGGCATCATCTTTTGTTTCCAGCACAGATTCTGACATCTTCCGCAGATCCTGCGCAGGAGATCTCACGCCATCTGCCGGCAGAGCTTTGTCCGTCTCCGGCAGCAGAAGCTGTATGTCGCAGAAGGCTGCGATGGCATTGTCCTTTTCTCCGCCTGTCATGGAGACCAGCCGCAGATCCGGCTCCTTCAGCATATGCAGAAGCCGCCCCGCTGTCAGGATGGCATTCAGCCTGCCTTCTCCGATCTCCACACCGGAGTGGCCGCCGGTAAAGCCATCCAGCCGCAGGGACAGCAGGGTACCGCTTTCGACCTCCCGCTGACAGGGCACCTTTGCAACGGCAGTCAGGCCGCCGGCGCAGCTGACGGTAAAGATCCCTTCATCCTCCGAATCTATGTTCAGCAGGATCCTTCCCTTCAGATCTGAGGCATCCAGAGCAGTTGCTCCCAGCATGCCTACCTCCTCATCTACGGTAAAGACAGCTTCCAGAGGCGGGTGGGGAATGTTGTCGTCATCCAGAATGGCCAGGGCATAGGCCACGGCGATACCATCGTCTCCACCCAGGGAAGTCCCTTTCGCCGTCAGCCACCATGTATCTGCCGGCTCTGTCGGATTGGCGCCGGGCATCTGCACCACCTGCAGATCCAGACCTTCCCGGGACAGATCCTTCAGGCAGTCTCCGGTCTTCACCGTTACCATGTCCATGTGTCCCTGCAGGATCACAGTGGGAGCATATTCATAGCCGGGACTGGCCGGCTTCCGGATGATCACGTTGTTGCAGTTTTCTTTTCGGAAATCCAGCTGCCGCTCCCGGGCAAACCGCACCAGGTAGTCGCTGATCTTTCCTGTGTTTCCGGAGCCGTGGGGGATGCTGCAGATCTCTTCAAAGAAGCGCAGCACCGCCCGGGGCTCATAGTTTTCCAATACTGGCATTTTATAAGTTAACTCCTCTGTATCATAACAGGAGCGGGAGATCTGCTTTCCCTGAAGATTTCCTCTTTTCCTTCCGGACCGGAAGACAGGGACACAGACCTCCCGCTGCATGCTTACTTTTCCTTCGCTTTTTCAGCTGCCTTCTTTTTTCTGCGGATCAGCTTGTGTCCGGAATAGACAGACATGATCATGCAGCCGAAAGCCGCGATGGCCCATTTTTTATGGGAATGTCTGCCGCCGGAGATCATGGCCATGATCATGAAGAAGAAGGCCCCCAGACTCCAGTACTTGTGTGCTTTCATAAAAAACCTCCATGGTACGTCGCGTACCGCCACAATTTTATGATATAGACGCCTGACTTCGCTATGCTGCTCTGCATAAGTTTGAAGACGGGAATCCATGATTTCCTGCTTCTTCATAGCCCGGAAATGTCTGCAGCAAACTTTACAGGGCTTTCGGTGCCCGTCTTCCATGCATGGACTTATGCGTAATCAAAAAATGTAATCTTTCCACCAGCCGGATCAGATCGCCACGTAAAGTTTGGAATCGAACATGGGATACATCTCCATCTTGAAGAGATTGATCCTGTGCATGCGGTCGATCTTTGCCTTTTTCTCTGCATCCTCACAGACGCCGGTGCGGATGTAGGTATCCAGCATGGCATAGGTGAAGCCCAGATTTTCCTCATCGGATTTGCCGCTGTAGAGGCCGTCGATGGGCACCTTCTCTACCAGCTCCTTCGGCAGACCCAGCAGATGACCGATCTGCTTTACCTCTGTCACTGTCAGCTTGGCCAGGGGGCTGAAGTCACCGGCGGCATCGCCGTAACGGGTGGAATAGCCTACCCAGTCCTCGGACAGATTGCAGGTATTTGCCACACGGCCGTTCAGACTCTGGCTGACGGCATACAGGGTGGCCATGCGGATCCTGGGGGGCAGATTCGTCTTGGTCTGGGCGGTGAATTCCACCTTCAGGGTCTCGGAAGTGCCGTTTTCAATGGCATCTGTCAGACCATCTACCGCTGCCTTGACATTGACCTCAATATTTTTGATGCCCAGATGCTCCACCAGCATGCGGGAAGCGGAAATATCCTTCTGGCTGCCGCAGGGCATGAGCACGCCGATGACCCGGTCTTTGCCCAGGGCCTCCACGCAGAGGGCTGCCACTACAGAACTGTCCTTGCCGCCGGAAATGCCTACTACCGCATTGCAGCCCGGGCCATTGTTCTCAAAGAAATCCCGGATCCACTGCACAACTTCATCTTTTGTCTTCTGTGCGTCAAATACATAACCGCCCATAATCATTCCTCCTATAGCTATCCTGTTTTTTTTATTTGTGCTTTCTTGTTTTTATTATCCCAGTACTGCAGCTGCCTTTTCCAGCTCTTCCCGGATGTGGATATGCTGGGGGCAGGCCTTTTCACACTTGCCGCATTTGATACACTCTGCTGCTTTTGCTCTGCCATGGCCGCCTACCAGCCAGTTCTCCTGTCCTTTGGCTGCCTCCAGCTGACCATACAGGGTGTAATAATTCATGGCGGTAAAGGTACCGGAAACACCGATGTTCTTCGGGCAGACCTTTGCGCAGTAATCGCAGCTGGTGCAGGGAACGATGGGCACCTGGGCCAGGGCTTTTCTGGCTTCCTCCAGCACCTTTTTCTCTTCTGCGCTGAGACCATGGAAATCCTTCATATAGGAAAGATTGTCCTTCATCTGGGCCACATTGCTCATGCCGGAAAGTACCGTGATCAGGCCTTCCAGATCTGCGGCGAATTTTACTGCCCAGGACGCGCAGGAAGCTTCCGGATCCGCATCCTTGAGGATCTTTTCCACGGAAGCCGGCGGACTTGCCAGCATGCCGCCCTTGACAGGCTCCATGATGATGACAGGCTTGCCATACTTTCTGGCCATCTCATACACGCCTCTGGACTGAATGGCCGGATTTTCCCAGTCGCCATAGTTGATCTGCAGCTGTACAAATTCTGCTTCCGGATGCGCCTGCAGAATGGCTTCCAGCTCTTCCGGTGTGGAATGGAAGGAGAAGCCCAGGTGCCTGATCAGACCCTTTGCCTTCAGTTCCGAAGCCCAGCTCCAGAGGTCAAAATCATCAAAAACTTTTGTTCTGCCTTCTCCCAGATTGTGGAGCAGATAAAAATCGAAATAGCCTGCGCCGGTCTGCTTCAGAGAAGTTTCAAACTGGGCAATGGCCTCTTCCCGGGTCTTGCAGTTGATCCAGGCTGCATTTTTGGTGGCCAGCTGAAAGCTTTCTCTGGGATATCTCTCCACCAGGGCCTGGCGGATGGCATCCTCAGAACCAGGATAAGCCCAGGCTGTATCAAAATAGGTAAATCCTGCTTCCATGAACAGGTCTACCATCTCTTTTGTCTCTTCTACATCGATCACGCCGTCCTTCTGGGGCAGACGCATGAGGCCGAAGCCCAGTTTCCGGATCTCTTCACCTAAATATCCCATCACACATACTCCTTTATTCAAATGTTTTTTCTGCAATACAGGGAATGCGCGGCACGCACTCTGTTTCCCTGGAAACAAGTATAGCATGTTCCCGGAGATTCCTCCATAAAAACAAACACAGTACGTCGCGTATCATAAAGAAAGACGTCACAGAAGGAATCCTTCCCCTGCGGCGCCTTTGTCTTTTTCTTCAGTTCAGTTTCATCATGGCCGACATCATGCAGCCTCCGGCAGCTCCCGCCTCCAGGATCCGGGGCAGATTTTCAAAAGTGATCCCGCCGATGGCATAGACCGGCAGGGGGCACATGTCACAGATCTCCCGGACAAAATCCGTTCCCCGGCCCGTCAGGCCCGGCTTGCAGTCCGTGGGGAAAATGGTTCCCAGAACGATCCGGTTGGCACCCAGGGAAAGGGCCTTTTCCACATCCTCCCGGCTGTGGCAGGAGACGCTGATCTCCTCAAAATCCCGGGACAGGTCCCCCGCCTGCAGCAATCCCGCAAGGGACAGGTGGAGATGGGGACAGCCAAGCTCCCGGGCGATAGCTATATGGGAATGGAGAAAGCAGGCAACGCCTGCCCTCCTGCAGATCTCCAGCACAGCCTTTGCCAGTTCCCGGTAATCTGCCGCTGACAGGTCCTTTTCCCGCAGGATCAGGGCCCGGGGATGCCTGCTGCAGACCTTTTCCAGCTGGGTCAGGTAATCCCCCTCCACCAGAGTCCGGTTGGTGACGGCAATGACATTTTCACATGCCTTATACATAGATGTAATCATTCAGCACCGGCTGCAGACCGCCGTTTTCCATGTCCTGATACATTTTCTCAAAGGAGCGGCTGTCATTGATCTCAAACTGCTCATCACCGGCGTCCGCGTCCTCCTTGCCCTCATATTTCTCCTCATGATCGCCGATACCGGTGGAAACACCTGCGGAGACCTTGGTAGCACAGATCTTTGCGATGCCGTTCCGGAATTCCGCACTCTCCCGGCTGGATACGGTAATGCCGGCAAAGGGCAGGAAGATCCGATAAGCGCAGAGTACCTGGCAGAGCTCCTTCTCACCCACGTCCCGGGGATTGATCTTGTCATTGTTGACAATGGGACGCAGTCTGGGGCAGCTGAGGGACAGCTCTGCATGGGGATACTTTCTATTGATATAATACACATGCAGGGCAGTAGCCAGGGCATCCTTGCGGAAATCGTCCAGACCCAGCAGGGCAGAGAAACCGGCGCCCCGCATGCCGCCCATGAGGGCCCGCTCCTGGGCATCAAAACGGTAGGGCCATACTCTCTTGTGGCCCAGCAGATGCAGGGTCTCGTATTTCTCTGTGTTGTAGGTCTCCTGGAAGACTGTCACATAGTCCACGCCGCATTCGTGGAGATATTCATATTCATCCACATTGACAGGATAGATCTCAATGCCGATATTGCGGAAATATTTGCGGGCGATCTTCACTGCCTCACCGATATATTCCACATCGGAATAAGTCCGGCTCTCGCCGGTCAGCATCAGGATCTCCTCCATGCCGGTATCGGCAATGACCCTCATCTCATGCTCGATCTCTTCAAAAGTCAGCTTTTTCCGCCGGATATTGTTGTAGCAGTTGAAGCCGCAGTAAACGCAGTAGTTCTGGCAGTAATTGGCAATGTAAAGGGGCGTGAAGATATAGACGGTATTGCCGAAATGATTCCTGGTCAGCTCTTCCGCTTTCCTGGCCATCTGCTCCAGATAGGGTGCGGCTGCCGGCGACAGCAGGGCCTTGAAATCTTCAATACTGCAGGACTCATTGGAAAGAGCCCGCTCCACGTCCGGTGCAGTGTAGGCATTGTAATCAAAGGCTTCCATGGCTGCCAGCACCTTGTCCTTGATGTCGGACTCGATGACCTGCATGCCGTTCATATATTCCATGTGGTTGGTACGGAAGGAAGGATCCTGCTCCAGCCGGTGCTTGCGCTCCAGGGCCTTGGGAGGCAGCTGGTCACTGTCTATAAAATATACCTGATTTTCTTCATTCATGTGATCTGTCCTCCTTTAGCGCAGGAAACCTGTCAGGGGATCGGAAGCGCTGCCGCCCCGGGCCAGCACCCGGCCCATGCCGGTCAGATATGCCTTGCGTCCTGCCTCAATGGCCAGGCGGAAAGCCTCTGCCATGGCAGGTACATCACCTGCTGTGGCAATAGCAGTATTTGCCATGACGGCAGCGGCACCCATTTCCATGGCCTCGCAGGCCTGAGAGGGCTTGCCGATACCTGCATCCACGATGATGGGCAGGTCGATCTCATCGATCAGGACCTGGATCATGGCTTTCATAGCCAGACCACGATTGCTGCCGATGGGGGCTGCCAGGGGCATAACGGCAGCGGCGCCGGCGCTCTGCAGATCTCTGGCTACGTTCAGGTCCGGATTCATGTAAGGCAGGACAATGAAGCCTTCCTTTGCCAGGATCTCTGTGGCTTTCACAGTCTCCTGATTGTCCGGGAACAGATATTTGGCATCCCGCATGATCTCGATCTTGACGAAATCACCGCAGCCCATTGCCCGGCTCAGTCTGGCGATCCGCACGGCCTCTTCCGCATTGCGGGCGCCGGAGGTATTGGGCAGCAGGGTCACGCCTTTGGGAATGTAATCCAGGATGTTTTCACTTTCCTGAGTATTGGCCCGGCGCAGGGCCAGGGTAATGATCTCTGCGCCGCCCTGCTCTACAGCGGCTTTGATCAGATTGATGTTGTATTTGCCGGATCCCAGAATGAACCGGCTGCTGAATTCTTTTCCTCCGAGGATCAGTTTATCTTCCATTTTCTTGTATTCCTTTCTGTGAAGTGTTTCCTTTGCAGCTTATCTGCATCACGAAATGCAATTCCGGCCGCAGATCAGCTGCAGTACTTTATTTGCCTGGTGTCCTGCGCAGACGGCCACTCTGGGGGCCATCAGCCCCATGCCTGCGCCAATGTCTGTCTGCTGGTCTCCGCAGACATAGAGCCGGCGCATCTTCTGCTCCGTCCGGATCTCATTGGCATCCGCAAAACCTGCCATTCCATTGCCGGAAACAATGACCGTATCCGGACATTGCAGCAGAAGCTGCTGCACCAGCATGGCCTTCTGGTCTGCCCGGTCGAAAGCCTCGCAGACGATGGGATATTCCCCAAAAAGTTCCTTTACATTGTCCGGGGTCACTCTGACACAGACAGACCGATACTGCAGATAGGGATTGACCTGCAGCAGAAGGTCTGTCAGGGCCTCGGTTTTGGGCCTGCCCACATGGGGTATCAGATACATCTGCCGGTTCAGATTGGTCACATCCACCCGGTCAAAATCCACCAGCAGCAATTCTCCCACACCGCTTCTGGCCAGCATGACAGCGATGTTGGAGCCCAGTCCCCCAAGACCTGCAATGGCCACTTTCGCGCCCCGCAGCTTCTCCTTCATTTCCAGTGGAAATCTGGCGTCAAAGGCCCGTTCCATTTCTTCCCGGGAGAGTGTCGATTGGATTTCTTCCTTTTTTGAAACTACACAGACAGCTTCTTTGCCGGAAAAGCGGGTCAGGTCTGCTTCTTCGTGTTCCGTGTGATCTGCCATTCTCCTGTACTTCCTTTCAAAAAACCCTGTTGCATAAGGGATCCCGTCACAAGCTGTCCTGTGCATGGCTTCAGTCATGCAGGGAGGGAACCATGAAAAGCATTTGTGCTTCAGCCTCCGCCTACAAAACGCAGTACTTCGATGCTGTCTCCGTCCTGCAGGGTGATCTCTCCCAGCTGGTCCCTGGACAGGATCTCCAGATTTCTCTCTATCACGACTCTTTCCGGTTCAAATCCGGCTTCCTGCAGATATGCCAGCAGATTTCTGCCGGCAGCATCCTGCTGCTCTCCGTTGATCTTTACCATAGCTGCTCCTTTCCCGAAAATCACAGAATAGAATCACGTGTATCATAAAAGAGCGGGCATCCGCAGAGCCATGTCTGCAGACGCCCGTCCCTATCTTCAAAAGATCTTCTGTATTTTGGAGGCGCCGACAGACACAGATCCGTCATCTGTGTTTTCGTATTGTTTCAGCGCCTTTCCTGTCGGTGAAGAGTGGTGCCCCCGGTTCACCCTGAGAAAACAAATGGGGAGGAACTATGTTTGCCCCGTTTTTACCTGCTTTGCTCCTTGTGTTATGAAAAACTGATATGGTACGTCGCGTACCACCACAATTTTATGATACGCAGTTGGAATTGCTTCGCTGCAAGCAG
>R14__coassemble_591_pt1 | contig 23675 bp, 22 predicted proteins | sample R14__metabat2_high_PE_030 | metagenome-assembled genome bin R14 | reverse complement strand
CCCTAAGGCACGTGCCGGGAAGAACCGTCCCCGTTGGCACTATTTTTATTTCTGATATCCGTTGGGATTGTCGCTCTGCCATTTCCAGGAGTGAGCGCACATATCATCCACGGTATATTCTGCTTCCCAGCCCAGCTCTGCCTTTGCCTTTGCGGGATCGCAGTAGCAGCAGGCGATATCGCCGGCTCTTCTGGGTTTGATCTCATACTTAATGGGATGTCCGCAGGCCTTTTCATAGGCATGGACCACATCCAGCACGCTGTAGCCTACGCCGGTGCCCAGATTGTAGATGCCCACTTCTTCCAGGCTGTCCATCTTTTCCAGGGCCTTCACATGTCCTCTGGCCAGATCCACCACATGGATATAATCTCTGACGCCGGTGCCGTCCGGTGTGGGATAATCGTTGCCGAACACACCCAGACACTCCCGTCTGCCGATGGCCACCTGGGCCACATAGGGCGCCAGATTGTTGGGGATGCCCTTGGGGTCCTCACCGATCCGTCCGGAGGGATGGGCGCCGATGGGATTGAAATAGCGCAACAGCATGATCTTCCAGGAAGCATCCGCGGTATGCAGATCCGTCAGCATCTGCTCCTGCATCCACTTGGTCCAGCCATAGGGATTGGTGCAGACGCCCTTGGGACAGGTCTCCCGAATGGGGATCTCGGCAGGATCGCCGTAAATGGTAGCGGAGGAACTGAAGATCAGTTTCTTCACGCCATACTTTCTCATGACGCCGCACAGGGTCAATGTACCGCCGATATTATTTTCATAGTACTCCAGCGGCTTCTGCACGGATTCACCCACGGCCTTCAGCCCGGCGAAATGAATGACCGCATCCACCGTCTCCTTGCGGAAGATCTCCTCCAGTGCCTCTTCATCACAGACGCTGGCCCGGTAGAAGGTCAGGCTTTTGCCAGCTATCTCCTCCACTCTCTTCAGGGATTCCTCAGAGGAATTGCTGAGGTCATCCACAACTGCCACATCATAGCCGTTCTGCAGAAGTTCCACACAGGTATGGCTGCCAATGTAGCCTGCGCCGCCTGTTACAAGTACTTTCATAACTTTTCTCCTTTCCTGCGGACCCTTCCGTCCTCATCCACCGGACGCAGGGATCCTCTGTCCCGGGCTGTCCTCACACGTGGAAATCCGGTGTGCCGAACATGTCATAGGGTGTTGTCTGATATACATAATAATTCAGCCAGTTCATGTACAAATGGGCTGAATGAGCACGCCAGGTCAGAAGCGGTCTTCCCTCATCGTCCAGATCATCATAGTAATGGGCCGGTTTCTGCACTTCACCGCCTTTGGCCAGGTCCCGATGATACTCCTTGTCCAGAGTAAAACGGTCATACTCCGGATGCCCCTGCACAAAGATCTTGCGGCCCTCATCTGCCATGCCCAGCAGAAAGCCTGCTTCTTTGGACTCTGCCAGAACTTCAATATCCTCGCAGGCCTTCACATCCGCAAGGCGGACCTCCGTATGGCGGGAATGGGGTGCCCGGAAGGCATCATCAAATCCCCTGACCAACGGGATCTTTCTGCGGACAACACTGTGCATGAAAACGCCGGTGATCTTCTCCGGCAGGATATACTTTTTCACGCCATAGAAATGATACATGGCGGCCTGAGCCCCCCAGCACTGGTACATGGTGGAAGTCACATGGGTCTCCGTCCAGTCCAGGATCTCCTCCATCTCCGGCCAGAAATCCACTTCCTCGAATTCCATCATCTCAATGGGAGCGCCGGTGATGATCATGCCGTCAAAGAAACGGTCTCTCACCTGATCGAAATGCAGGTAAAACTGATTCAGATGGCTCTTGGAGGTATTCTTTGCATTGTGGGTGGAGACCATGAGAAAGGTCACATCCACCTGCAGGGGAGAATTGGAGAGCAGACGAAGGATCTGCAGCTCTGTATCCTCCTTCAGTGGCATCAGATTCAGAACCAGGATCTGCAGCGGCCGGATGTCCTGGTGCATGGCACGGTTCTCATCCATGATAAAGATATTTTCGTTTTCCAGGATCTCCTTGGCCGGAAGATCATTCTGAATTCTGATAGGCATGTGGTTTTCCCCTTCTTTCTGAAGAATCGATGTTCTGTATCTCTCGCAGGCAGGATGGGAATTTCTGTGCAGACGGATCTTCTGCTGCTCACAGCCCCTTCTCCACAAATGTAGCACAGGACTGTGCCGCAAAACAGATTTCCCGGCAATTTCCCAACCGATTGCCTGTATCTTCTCACTTTTTTACTGATCTTTTCAGTTGCTCCAGTTCACGCGCTGTCAGCGCTCTTTTTTCTCCCCGCTGCATGTCTCCCAGCAGCAGATTGGCAATGCGGACCCGTTTCAGATGCTGCACCCGGTAACCGCAGGCCTCACACATGCGGCGGATCTGACGGTTCAGTCCCTGGGTCAGAATAATCTTGAAAAATCTCTCATCGATCTGCTCCACCTGACAGGACCTGGTGGTCTGCTCCAGCTCCGGCAGATAGATTCCCTGCCGCATTTTGTTCAGGAAGTCTTCTGTCAATGGCCGGTCTACCCGGACCAGATACTCCTTTTCATGATGATGGGCTCCCCGCATCAGGGCATCGATCAGATCTCCATCATCCGTCAGCAGCAGAAGGCCTTCGGAATTTTTGTCCAGGCGGCCGGCATAAGTCACCCGGTCCGGCATCTGCAGATAATCGATCAGATTGTTTTTCTCCCGGCGTTCCGAAGTACAGACAATCCCTTTGGGCTTATAAAATTTCAGATAGATATGCTCCTGTCTGGGACGGATCAGCTCTCCCCGCAGGGTCACCTGATCTCCCTCCTCTACGGAGGAGCCCATCTCTGCCGGCATGCCGTTGATGCGGACCTCTCCGGCCGCCACCAGACGGTCCGCCTCCCGGCGGGAGCAGATGCCGCAGGCACTGATATACTTATTGATCCTCATGTTCTATCCTCATATCACCGAATCTGCTGTACTTTCTTACCGACAGTCGTCCGATTTCCCGAAATGTGCACCATCGTCACCCTTGCCCCGGTGCCTCAAAAACCATGACGTCATATAGCGCCAAAATTTATGCACTCTATGCACAGAAAGGCCAGACCGCAGGCTGCGGAATGGCCGTTCCTTTTCTACATCATTTCCTTCTGCGGTTTTCCAATCATCCGTTTAAACTCTGGATGTGGGCCTGCAGATCCGGATGCTCTGCCATCACGGCATCATATCTCTGCTGTACATCCTGCACACTGTTCTGTACTTCTTCTGTGTTCAGCAGGTTCTGGATATACTCCTGTACCGTGGCATCTGAAACGTCGGAAGCCAGACACAGACTGCCGTCTGTTCTGGGATATACATAGAACTGGCTCAGGCCGGGCACATCTACATCAAAGCCATCATAGCGATAGTCATAGGAAGCGATCACCACATAGGTGTCCGGAGAAGGACCCGCTGCGCTGTAGACCACGAAATTGCTGTAGGAGACGATGGGACCGCCATTGTTGACGTTTGCGATGTCCTCATCTGTCACGCTGTCCACATAGTTTGCCAGCTGGCTGCCATCCCGGGAGCTCAGCACGTTGAAATAATTCTCTACCAGAGAGGCGATCTGCTCATCTGCAGACTCCATGGGAGCGGTTTCTGCTTCCGGTGTGGTAGTAGGAGTAACAGAAGGGGTAGTTTCTGCTTCCTTCTTCTCCGTCTTTTCTGCCTCTTTGGTAGCCTTTGGTGTGGCTTCTGCAGTCTCCTCTGCTTCTGCCTCCGCTGTGGGGATCACAGTGGTCTCTGCCATCTGGGAGGAAGTATCCTCTGCTGTCAGCTCCGTGCGGTTGGACTGATAAAGCACAACGATCACCAGCACGATCACAGCTGCCAGAAGCACCAGCAGAATATATCTTAAATTGTCGGAAAGCCACTCCTTTGCCGGGCTGGCTTTCTTTCTCGGTTTGCGTCCATTGTTATTTTTTGCCATAATGCTCCCCCTTCTTTTCGACGGATCCTGTACGACGCCTGCTCCCCGGCAGACGCTTCTCCCCCTGATCTGCAGACCCTTCCTGCATTTTCTCACATCATGCGACTCCCGATCTCTCCCCGGAAGTCTCAAAAAGCCGGATCAAAGATCCGGCTTTCTGCATTCACACGCCTGGAGGGAATCGAACCCCCGACACACGGTACCGGAAACCGTTGCTCTATCCCCTGAGCTACAAGCGCATTTCCCGGGCCACGCAGTGACCACGGTGGAATCATATCACAGTAAAATTAAAAAGTCAAACATAGTTAATGATAATCTACCTCCAGCAGGCAAAGTCCTCTGGCCGGTGCGGTGGGACCTGCCAGCCGGCGGTCTTTTGCTTCCAGCAGAGCAGTCATGCTCTCCGGACTTCGTTTTCCCTGGCCCACTTCCAGCAGAGTCCCGCTCAGGATCCGGACCATATGCTGCAGAAAGCCTGTCCCGTGGAAATACATCCTGATATAAGGTCCCTCCTGCAGGATCTCGATCCGGTCTACCTTGCGGACCGTGGATTTCTTCATGCGGGGATTGCCGCAGAAAGAGGCATAGTCATGGGTCCCGGTCAGCAGGATCGCCGCCTGCCGCATGGCCTCCAGATCCGGTGCTTCCTCCAGAACCGTCACATATTTCCGGTCAAATACGGGCTTGGAAGCGCCATGGAAAAAGCTGTAGCAGTAGGTCTTGCCCAGAGCATTGTATCTGCTGTGAAACCGGTCTCCTGCGATCCGAACCTCCACCACTGCGATATCCTCCGGCAGATAGCGGTTCATATAGTCCCGGATCTCTGCCTCCGTCAGTTCAGTCTCCATGTGGGCATGGGCCACCATGCCTCTGGCATGTACGCCCGCGTCTGTCCTTCCGGCGCCCAGAATCTCCACAGAACCTCCCGTCATCAGTTCCAGGACCTTTTCCAGCTTGCCCTGAATGGTCAGCTCCAGATTTGGCTGGTGTTCCCAGCCATAATATCTGGAACCGTCATAGGCCAGCAAAAATCTGTAATTTTTCAAGACAGGATCTCCTCCAGCAGTCCGACTGCATGTTCTATACACTTGGGGCAGGGTGTCAGCACCTTGCCGGTATCCACGCCCTTAAGCTCCCGGCAGATCACAGAACCGTTCTGCTCTGCGAATCTGGTCTGAAAGCCGCCGGATACCTTGTAGGTAGCTGCTTTTGTGACAGGATGTTCCGGGTCCCCGCCGCTGAGCAGACAGCTGAGGATCAGATTGCCCCCTGCCACTGCGCCGCAGGTACCAGCCATATTTCCGCCGCCAAGGCCGAAGGCTTCCGTCATGGCAAAGATCTGCTGCTCTGAATATTCCACTTTGTCCGCAAAAGCGCAGGCCACTGCCTGGGCGCAATTGTAACCTTTCTGATGATAAGCTGCCGCCATTTCCTTTCTGTTCATACCGTTCTCCTTTTCACATATAGTTTCCGACTTTGCATAAGTTTGAAGGCGGAAATCCATGAATTTCCTGCCTCACTTATCTTGCCATGTTACAAGAATCCGCAACCCGGTCCGCTCCTTATGTTGCATACCACCACAGTTTTATGATACGCGGTTGGAATTACTCCTCTGTAAGCAGCTCCCATTTCCAGCCCATGGACTTACGCGTATCAGAACTTCCTCAGGGTATCCGTGTCCTCTTCTCCAACATTTTCCACCTTCTGAACGATCAGATAGTAGCCGGCATTTTCCCTGACACTGACAAAGACCCGGTCTCCTTCCCGGTGTCCCATCAGCGCAGCACCCACCGGAGATTCCGGTGTGATACGATTTTCCAGACTGTTGGCCCGTACAGGCGTGACGATCTTGTAGCATTCCGTCTCATCTTCGTCCTCAAAGAGCACGGTGACCTTTGTATTCAGGCCAATGACACCCTCTACCGTATTCTCCTCCACGATCACAGCTGTCTTGATCATATTTTCAAGATAGCGGATCCGGCGCTCATTTTTGTTCTTGTCCTGCTTTGCGGCCTTGTATTCGAAATTTTCGCTGAGGTCTCCGTGGGCCCGCGCCTCCTTGACTGCTTCCAGGACCTCTTTTCTTACCACCAGCGTGCGATAGCGGATCTCTTCTTCCATCTTTTCGATATCGCTTCTGGTCAGTTTGTCATGCATGATCTTTTCCTCCGTTTTCGGTTATAGCGCTCATTTTAGCACGAGTCACTGCCCAATGCAAAGGCTGCCTGTAAAATGAGGCATAGCAGGGCGGAACATCAGTTTTTCGATTCTCATCGCCAGACAGTCTGCCCTGCCTCGCTTCTCTGCGTGAGGCATCGTACTACCGGCAGGCACCGCAGCCGCTGCAGACATAGCCCGTCACTACCTGCTCGTCCCAGGCCTCCCTGGTGACCCGGGTCTCATAGTGCCCCTGCTCCTCATGATGCTGCGTCCCGGTCTGCACCGTCTGCGTACCGGTCTGACGCTGTCGCTGCTCCGAATGATAGGAAAAATCGCTGGTCATGGTCTCCCAGTCAGTATGCAGGTCTCCGTGGGCGCCGATCTCCGCGGTACTGCTGCCGATCTCCGCACCGCAGACATTGCAGATATAGACACCATAGGTCTCATAGACCGGCTGGTCCTCATAAACAGGCTCGTCATAAGCCTCCTGATCCACCACATAGACCTGGCTGCTCTCCGCATCGTGGTGCACAGTGACAGTTTGCGGGACCCAGTTATGGGTATGGGAAGCTTCTCCGGTGCTGTCATCGTTCTCACTGCCGTTACCTTCGCCGCTGCTGCTTTCCCTGCTGCTTCCATTGCCGCCTGCCTCACTGTCTCCAGCACTGCCATTTCCCTCTATGTTCGAAGCACTGGCGGCTGCACCGGCAGCAGCAGTCTTTTTCTCCTCTGCCTTACCTTCTTTCTTTTCAGTTCCAGCAGTACTGCCTTTCTTCTTTTCCGCATCGGAGCTTCCGCCTTCGGTATTTTTTCCTGCAGACGTCCGGCTGCCTGTGTCTTTGCCCTTGTTTTCCTCTGTTTTTACAGAAGGCTGCTCTGCCGTGGCGGTCTGCCGTCCCGGCCCATCCGGGGTAGCGGGGGCATTCGCCCCCTCCGCAGACATTTCCCTGCTGTTGCAGACCGCTGCAGAAATACACAGAGTTACCGCCAGAACGCCGGCCAGGATCCCCAGGGTGATCCACATCTTTTTCTTTTTCCTGAAGAAATCTGTCCGGCTTTTCCATAGATCTCTCATCCTTTCCTGCCACGCCTCCTTCCTGTCACAAAAGCTGCTGCAAAAACTGCCCCTGCCGCCAGCAGAAGAAGGCCCCAGATCTCTGCTGCACTCTCATCCCCTGTTTTGGGACTTGTTCCGCTGGTGGAAGATGTCTTTGCAGCTGCAGACGTCACTGTTTTGGTTGGAGTCACAGTAGCTGTGGGTGTCCCTGTTGGCGTAACGGTCTTTGTGGGCGTCACGGTTTTCTTTGGCGTGAAGGAAACGGTCTGCTCTTCATCTGTAAGATCTTTATGCTCCGCCGTCAGTACACCGTTGCAATAGAGCTCTTCATATGCCACCAGAGAGCTGCCGCCCAGATCCTCAGCGGAAAATGTAAAATACACGTCCACTGTGCCGTTTGCGGCAGCCGGTGTAAATTCAGCGGAGGCCGTTACCTCTTTGCCATCTGCCGTCAAAGCTTTTTCCGTCTTCTTATCCATCAGGAGGCCTTCCACCCGGTAGGTCTCACCGGCCACCAGGTTCTGATAGCGGATGGTGTCCTTCAATACGATATTTTCTGCTGCTTCCGCTGTCCTGCTGCCGTTGACGGAGGCACTGGTCCCGATCTCCGGATAATGAATGGTCTGCCCCTCATCCTCCGGATCTGCATGGGATGCGATGATCTCCTCCTCCAGATACAGGTCTTCATATACCACCAGGCTTTCCCCAGCCAGTGCAGAGGCATCAAAGGAAAATCTGATCTCCACCACGCCGCTGGCTTCTTCTGCCGTAAAGGTCGTACCGGAAATGATCTCCTCCCCGCCATTTTCCATGGCATCGCCGCTGCTCTTCAGGTGCAGCGTGCCCCGGACAGTATAGGTTTGTCCGGGTGTCAGGCCGTCATAGGTCACGGTATCCACGATCTCTGCCGCTTCCGCCGCAGTGCCTGTATGACCTCCGGTCTCACTGTCCCTGGCTGTGGTATGGATCACCGGTTCCTCACTCTTTGTATTCCGGACGCCTTCCATATTTACGGTATACTGATCCTTATAGATGGTCACAGTGAAGGTGAGCAATTCCCTGTCCTGATTGTTTTCACAGGCCAGTTCCTGAATCACATAGGTGTCATAGGGCAGAGCACCCAGGGTGTCATCCGGCTCTGTATCCGTGCCGAACCAGACACCGTCCTCCGGGCTTTCTCCCCGGTTGGTATTTGCCGTATGCAGATTCCAGTCTGCCGCTGTGGAAACCTTTCCATTGACGTCACTGATCACTGTATGGCACTCCCCTGTGGTTTCGGAGGTAATGGTAAAGGGAATATTCTGCAGGGACTGATTGCTTTCATCCGCAACCTTGACCCATTCCAGGTCTCCCCGCTTCACCTGATTCAGAATCCCGTGATCCGCATCCGTCATGTCCACAAGCAGTCCGTTTTCTTCTACCTGAAATTCTCTCTCTGTAATGCCTTCCCCCAGGTAGCCGGTGGGGGCTGTCACTTCCCGGATCTGATAGGTGCCGTAAGGCAGAAGGTCATTTTCTGTTTCCGCATAGCCATTTTCGTCCGTTGTCAGGCTGGTGATCACCTGTCCTTTGCCAAAGGTCTGCCCATTTACCAGAACGTCATTTTCACAGAGACTGGTGATCTCAAACACCGCGCCGGCCAGAGAGGCATTTCCCAGAGGCTTGTCCAGACCGCTTTCCAGGTCTCTTTTCTGCACCTTTACACCGCCCCGGATCACCCGCTCCTCAGAAGCTCTCGTAGTCTCATTGGGGAGATTGGTCGTGATCACACGGGTGCCTTCCTTTACTACTGTATTAGCCACATACACGGTCGGATCCAGCAGGTAACCGGTGGGAGCCTCGGTCTCCTGTATAGTCAGGGTACCTACCGGCAACACAACGACACCATTTCTGGTAAGGAAATCGTCTCCGCTGACCTTGTAGGAGGCGTCCATATACATCCTGCCATCCTTGTCCGTCTTCAGGACCCAGGTGTATTTTGCTTTCTGTCCATTCTCCGCCGGATCATCAGAGGAATTCACGTCGTAATATTTCACCGTATACCGGGCTCCCTGCAGTCTGGCATTACCCTGGGCCTGTCCGCTTTCCGCATCCTTTTTGACCAGGATCAGATCCACCGGGTCATTTCCGGGTGTGTCAGTGCAGGTATAGGTCACGGTTTCCCCGCCGGGTACCTGTACCTCATGCTCTGTGCTGTCCAGAAGGTATCCTGCCGGCGCTTTGGTCTCCACCACAATATACGTGCCTGCCGCAAGACCTTCCAGACTGCCGGCGCCCTTCTGGTCTGTCACGATCTTTCCCGCTGCATCAGAAGAGTCTTTGGGATACACCGTAAATTCCGCCCCTTTCAGGGAATAGCAGTCATTTCCGTCCGTGAGCTCCGGATCTGCGGATCTCTTCTGTACCTGCAGATTCCCTCTGGCATTGTCATGCTCCACCCAGCAGATATCCTGGGAATCTCCGAACCTGGCAATATAAAGGGTATATTCCTCCAGCTCCGCTGCAGCCTTTGCATTGTTTTTGATCATGGCTTCGATATTTGCGATCCTGGTCTGGATCTCGCTGATCTCACTCTGGGGCAGACCCTGGGTGAAGGAAGTATTGTTCCGATAGCTGACTGCCGCATGGATCAGGGCATAGGTATTCAGCGGATCGTCATAGACAAAAAGATTTTTCCCATGGCTGTCTGCCCAGGCAGCTCCCGGCATACACAGCATCAGCGCCTTGACCACATCGTCATTCCACTGATAAGCGCTGGTGGTGCCGCTGGAAGTAGTTGCCCCCGGCTCCGTACACATGCCGGTGGCTACCGGACTATCGCCCACGCACACGGTAAACATGCAGGTGGACCAATCATAATAATGGATCATGGTGGTATCCGGTATGATGGTGGCGGCAAAGGTCCCTTCCCGGGAAGCGGCTAACTGCACCTCCTCTTCTCCGGAAGCTTCCACATAGACCTGGCCCAGATATTTGCCCAGCGTGTCAGCAAGGGTGACAGTGGAAGAATCATTTACTGCTCCGGCTGTATTTGCCCCGGTGACAGCGTTCCCACCGGCAGAGGCGTTTGTTCCGGCACCCGCCTGACTGCCGGAGTCTGCTGTCGGCTGGCTGCTGGTGGCTTCTGCAGAACCCGCTAACCCGCCGGCGGACGAAACCGTACCTGCTGTCATCTGGTCGGATACGGATCCTGCTGCTGTCTGACCAGTCACCTGACCGGCCTCCTGCGTGCCGGTTACAGATCCCACTGTCATCTGACCAGTCGCCTGTCCTGCCTCCTGCACATTGGAAACAGTATCCGCTGTCGTCTGACCGGTAACCAACCCACTCTCCTGCGTGCCGGTTATGGATTCTGCTGCCACCGGACCGGATACGGATGCCGCCTCCGCCCGAACCTGTACACTCTCCGTCAGAGATGCCGCGCCGGTGCCGAAAGCCAGCGCAGCCGCCAGGAGCAGACCCAGTCCCTTCTGCCCTTTCCCCCTGTGGAAATGGGTTTTGCCTTTTCTCTTCTTCATGTTCAGAACTTCTCTCATCAGCAGCCTCCTTCCTCTGTCTGCAGACGGCTCATCTTCTTCTCCTTACTGTCGTAAAAATAGATACTGTCGGAAAGGATCTCCATAGGATCCAGTTCCTGCCGGTTGATGGAATAGACCATGTCCTGCAGGACCTTCCGCTCCACCTGGTAGGAAGCCGGCAGCAGAATGCTTTCGTGAATACTGCTGGGCAGCACATAGAAGCTGCCGCCGACCATGCTGTCCAGCCACTCGCCGATCGCCGGGTACAGAAAACAGACAGCGCCCTGGCGATTATCCATATTGCTGAGGTGATACAGGGGCAATTCCTCCTCCCAGGGAAACTCTGCGCCGGGGCCTGCCATTTCCTGCAGGATCTGGTCCAGGGGACTCACTCTGGCCGGCTTCTCCCGCAGCGTGTTTTCCCAGGCTGCCACAGAGATCTCATCCTCACTGACGCCCCAGAGTTTTGCATGCTCCTTCCGGATATGCACAGTACTGCCGGCTGCCGGCTCCTGCTGCCATTCATAGTAAAAGCAGATGGCCAGATCCTCCCATACCTCGTGAGGACTGTCCTCCAGCAGCTCTTCATTCCGCTCCCGGTTGACCACCTTGCAGAAAAGCTTGTCCTTTACCTTCTGAAAATCCGCAAAAAAGCTGAAATCCATCTGCTCTTTTCCATCTTCCTGCAGATCCCGCCAGATACTGTCCGTCAGCTCCTCCACGGAGGCACCCCGCAGATACAGCTGATACAGATCCCGGGTGTAGATGCAGGGGGAGATCCTGTATTCCGCAGCCTGCACCACCAGGGCAGGAACCCGGACTCCATTGTTTTTTACGATGCTCTGCCGGGATACCCTTCTGCTGCTCCCGGCCTTTTTCTGAAGAGACTGCATAAGCTGCCGCTCAAACATCTCCATGGTCATAAAATAGACTCCTTTCTCCGGAAAACGTATGTATGGGCGCACAATGGAAAGGTACTATGCCTGCGCACGTTCCGGATGTTATTTGCTCAGTAGATTGAAATTTTTTGAAGTTGAGGAATAGTAAGAACAAAACTCCCTCATAGAAGAGATTTTTATGGGAAGTTTTTCATTAAGAAACGATTGTCGGATATCGGGCTTGCTGTACGTAACCCGGATCAGGAAATGCCTGGCAGCCCCATCAGGAATTATGATATGTCAAAAACGGGCAAAAAGTTAAAATGCTGAAAACGGATGGAACACATCCATGATAAGAATAAGATATGCCATACGGCACAGATAGGAAATACGGAGGAGGAAAGATCCCTCCTCCGGAATCTTGCATTATACGCGGCTGAGATACTCACCTGTTCTGGTGTCGATCTTGATCTTGTCGCCAATGTTGACAAACAGCGGAACACTGACAACAGCACCTGTCTCAACAGTTGCGGGCTTGTTTGCACCCTGTGCGGTATTGCCTGCGAAACCGGGCTCTGTCTCTGTGACGTCCAGCTCAACGAACATGGGCGGCTCAATGGTAAATACATTGCCATTGTAAGAGCAGATCTTGCACATGTCATTTTCCTTGACGAACTTGAGGTTGTCGCCGATGGTATCCTGATTGATCGCGATCTGGTCATAAGTCTCAACATTCATGAAGTAATAAAGATCGCCATCATTGTACAGATACTGCATCTCCACACGGTCGATACGTGCTGCCGGGAACTTTTCTGTAGGACGGAAGGTCTTTTCAACCACACCACCACTGATGACATTTTTTAACTTGGTACGAACAAAAGCAGCGCCCTTGCCGGGTTTCACATGCTGAAATTCGATAATCTGAACGACGTTGCCATCGATCTCGAGGGTCTGGCCGTTTCTGAAATCACCTGCTGAAATCATTTCTAATTCCTCCTTCAAATGTGTGCGTCACATACAACGCAGCATAGCTGTGATAATTTTAGTATATTTACCCTGACATTTCAAGCCATTTCGAAAAAAAGCCCACAAGATTCCCATATCATTCCCATTTCTTCCTTGTCTCCGGGACTGCTTCCTTTCCGGTGACAGGAGGCAGATCTTATTTCTGACGATAAGTAGACAGGAAATCCGCCAGCTTGTCCACAGCTGTCTTCAGCTGCCGGAGGTTCGGCAGATAGACAATACGGAAATGATCCGGCTGTTTCCAGTTGAAGCCGCTGCCCTGCACCACCAGAACCTGTTTTTCATGGAGAAAATCATAGGCAAACTGCACATCATCCGTGATATGGAAACGTTCCACATCCAGCTTTGGGAAAATGTAGAAGGCTGCCTGGGGTTTCTTCACAGTCACACCCGGAATGTCTTTCAGAGCATTGTAGATATACTCCCGCTGTTCATAGATCCGGCCGCCGGGCACGATATATTCATTGACACTCTGATAGCCACCGAGGGCTGTCTGTACGATGGACTGACCCGGTACGTTGGAGCAGAGACGCATGTTGGACAGCATGTTGACGCCCTCCATGTAGCCTCTTCCCTTTTCCTTGTTGCCGCTGAAGACCATCCAGCCCACACGGAAGCCACAAATCATGTGAGATTTGGACAGACCTGAGAAGGTCACGCAGAAGACATCCGGTGCCAGGGAGGCGATGGAGGTATGCTGCAGTCCGTCCATGACCAGACGGTCGTAGATCTCGTCCGAGAAGATGATCAGCTCATGCTCTCTGGCAACCTCAACGATCTCCTTCAGCACATCCACGGAATACAGAGCGCCCGTGGGATTGTTGGGATTGATGATGACGATGGCCTTGGTCCTGTCTGTGATCTTGGAACGGATGTCCGCGATGTCCGGATTCCAGTCTGCCTCTTCGTCACAGATATAGTGCACGGCCTTGCCGCCCGCCAGGGTAGCGCAGGCAGTCCACAGCGGATAATCCGGAGAGGGGATCAGGATCTCATCTCCGTCATTCAGCAGAGCCTGCATGGCCAGATTGATCAGCTCGCTGGCGCCATTGCCGGTATAGATATCCTTGATGGATACATTTGGAATATGCTTCAGCTGGCAATACTGCATGATGGCCTTTCTTGCGGAGAACAGGCCCCGGGAATCTGAATATCCCTGGCAGTCACGGATGTTGCCCATCATATCACCGATGACTTCATCCGGCGCTGAAAAATCAAACCGGGCGGGATTGCCTATGTTCAGCTTCAGGATCTTCTTCCCAGCCTCCTCCATGCGGTTTGCTTCATCCACAACAGGTCCCCGCACATCATACAGTACATTGTCCAGCTTGGATGATTTTTCAAATTTTCTCATGATAATCTCCTTCTCAGAAATATCTCCACGGCAGACAAAATGCACCGTGGAGATCCTGACTTTTGATCTTACTGCAGGAACTTTTTCAGTTCCTCCATAAAGGTATTTACGTCTTTGAATTCCCGATAGACAGAGGCAAAACGCACGTAGGCTACCGGGTCCAGCTCTTTGACCCGCCGGATGACCATTTCACCGATGGTGGAGCTGGCGATCTCCCGATCTGCCAGATTGAAGATCTCTGTCTCCACCTGATCTACCAGATGGGTGATCTGCTCCGCGGAGACCGGCCTTTTGTGGCAGGCCCGCAGTACACCGCCTTCGATCTTTGACCTGTCATACTGCTCCCTGTTCTGGTCCTTTTTGATGACGATCAGGGGAATGGTCTCTACTTTTTCATAGGTGGTAAATCTCTTCTCACAGGCATCGCAGGCCCGGCGCCGACGGATGGAATTGCTCTCCTCCACCGGTCTGGAATCTACGACGCGGATATTTTCCGATCCGCAAAATGGACAATTCATATGTCTGCTATCTCCTTATGCCAGCTTGTAGCCGCAGTTGCCGCAGAATCTGGTGCCGCCGGTCTTCTGTCCGCAGTTGGGACAGAAGTTCGGAATCACTCCGCCTGCTGCGGAAGCTGCCTGCATGGCCGGCTGCTGGGCACTCTGAGCATTCTGCGTATTCTGGATGTTCTGCACCATCTGCTGGCCCATGGCCATACCCATGCTCATGCCTGCCATGGCGCCTGCCATGTCACCTGCAGTGCCGCCGCCATTGCTCATGGCATCTGCCATGGCCATCTGCTGGTAACGGTTCATGTCGCCTACCATGCTCTGGGAAGCCACCTTCTCTGCCATCTTCTGGATCTCTTCCGGATAGCTGACATTTGCAATGGCGAAATCTGTGATGGCAATGCCGATGCCCCGCATCTTCATGTCCAGATCCTCAGCGATACCCGCAGAAATCTGATCTGCATTGGCCTGCAGATTGAACATATCCTTGCCTTCTTTGGAGATCCACTTCATCAGCAGCTGATCCAGCTGGGAGATAACACGCTCCTTGACATCCTCGATGGTGAACATCTGCTTCACGCCGGCCACCTTGTCGATCAGGGTGCTGTAATCGGCGATCTTGCAGTTGAAGGTACCAAAACCCCGGATGGGCATGCCGCCGGGAAGGCCGGGGGCCGGGATGTTGATGGCGCTCTTGGTGCCCCAGCGTACCGTCAGTTCCTTTGTGTTAATGAACAGAACCTCCGCCCGCAGACCGGAATTGAAACCGAACTTGAAACCGGCCAGGGAAGACAGGAAGGGAATGATCTGCGACTCGATGTCGAAGCTGCCCTCGTCCTCAAATACACCTTCTACCCTGCCATTGTAGAGAAAGATGGCATCCTGCCCCGGACGAATGACCAGACGGCTGCCTTTCTTGATCTCCCGGTTGCCCCATTTCCAGAACAGGACATCGTCACGGAATTCCTCCCACTCCACAACATTGGCAAACTGATTTCCAAATAAACCCATACTTTATTACCTCCTGCCTACAGAACCGTCCATTCGTACTGTTCCGGGCCAAGTACTGTCTCTGTTTCATAAGCATCTGCCGCCTGGGCTGTGTCATAAGACCTTACCTGTTCCACACTGCCGCTGGGGGAAGAAGCATCTTCCACATGCAGGTATGCAAACAGCAAAGCCGCTGCTGCTGCCGCGCCGGCCAGAACGATCAGCCCGATCTTGACAAAACTCTTGGGGTAACCGCCCTGGATCTTGCCGGTCTGGCCATTGATCAGCACGGTATACATCTTGCCCTTGAAATCATAGGCTGTGGCATAGACCGGCAGCATCACATGCTTGTAGGTCTCATCCCTGTATTCCGGCTTGATCCTCACGTTCTTTACTGCGTCAAAATGCCGCAGCACATCCTGCTCGCACAGGGCGATCAGGGATCTTTCCATCTTGCTCCTGGCCTCTGTATGCGCATCTCCCAGATCCCTCTGAGAACACTCTGACTGATAGCCGGCAAAGTAATCCGGGGAGTAGGAATTTGCGTGATTGGTATCATAGGGCTCGATCCTGGCCAGCAGATTTGCGTCCAGCTTATCCGAAGCCTTGACCAGCACATCGTCAAAGAAGTGATGTACATAGCCGCTGGTAAAGAACCACTCTGTGTGGGTCTCGGTGTGGGTATTTCCATCCTTGTCCCGGTGGGTCGTCACCTTGGTCCTGCCGCCCATGGCTGTGTAGTAACAGTTGGTCTGGGCATCGAAGGTCCAGAAAGGCAGATAGATACCCTGCAGCTTGTCCTGCTGATACAGGGTACGCAGAGCACCCGGCGCCAGCCATCTCTTTTTGATCCATGTGTGGAAGATCTCCCCCACCTGATTTCTGTCCACCCGGAAGGGCAGCACCCCATCCGGGATCAGAACATCCTGCTGCTTCTCTGCAAGAACATAGGGAGCGCCACAGTAGGGACAGGAAGTAGCTGTGCAGCTGGCTTCCACCTCGATAATCGCACCGCAGCTCTCACATTTCATGGTCTGGGAAGTCTTGTTGGCTGCGCCGATCCTGCGGTCTGTTGCCTTGTTCAGAGGATGCTCCACTACCTGGCTGCTGTCATTGATGATCTCTGCCACAGTGCCGCAGTTGGGACACTTCAGAGACTGTGTTGCCACATCAAAGACCATCATGCCGCCGCAGCCGGCGCATTTTAATGATTTTTCTTCCATAGTCTTTTAAATTATAAGCCCAGCTGAGCTTTCAGAGCCTCCAACTCATTGTCTACATCCGGATTGGATGTTGTATCGTACTTGGATGCCAGATCGTCAATGCTCTCAACGCTGCCGCTGCTGTTCAGCTCTGCCATGGCATTTGCCTGGTCCAGCATCTGGTTGGCCTTTGCCTCCATGCGGTCAAAGGCAGCCGTGCCGTCTGTGAGCTTTGTGTTGCCCACTTTGGCTGTCAGGTCATTCATCTTCTCCTGTGCCTTGGCTGCAGCCATCTTGGCTTTGATGGAAGCCTTGCGCTCATTCAGCGCAGCGATATCCTTGGTCAGCTTGTCATGCATAGCCCGCATCTTGTCTGCATTTGCCTGGGCATTGTCTGCTGCCTGCTGAAATCCTTCTCTGTCCGCTGTCAGCTTCTGCTTCTGCTCCAGGAACTTCTTTGCATCCTCTTCATTGCCGGCCTGCAGCGCCTTGATGGCGTATTTCTGCATCTTTTCGATCTCGGCATCGCACTCGTCCAGCTGTCTCTTTGATCTGGCAGCCTCTGCCATGACCGCTGCGGTCTCCGCCTTTACCTTGCCCAGATCATTCTGCATGTCACGGAGATACTGATCCACCATCTTTGCGGGATCCTCTGCCTTGTCCAGTAATGCATTGATGTTTGCAGACATGATATCCTTAAAACGCTTGATGATTCCCATAATCCTTTCCTCCTTTTATCCTCTTTTGTGCTTTCAGAGTCTGCTGCCGCAGCCTCTTTTTTTCTCAGCCCCGGATGGCACCGAAAATGCCTGCGGAAGCCATACCCATGATCACGCCGGCCAGCAGAACACCGCCGATCACCGCGATCACTGTCTTTTTGAAGTCCATGTCCAGAATGCTGGCTGCCAGAGTTCCTGTCCAGGCGCCTGTGCCCGGGATCGGGATCCCCACAAAGAGGAGCAGTGCCAGATACAATCCGCCTCCTGCCTTAGCCTGCAGCTTTCTGCCGCCGGACTCTCCCTTGTTCAGACAAAAAGTGAAAAATCTGCCGATGATCCTCTTGTCTTTTCCCCATACCAGCAGCTTTCTGGCAAAGAGGTAAATGAAGGGAACCGGTATCATGTTTCCGATCACGGCAATGATATATGCCGTTGTGGCCGGCACGCCAAAACCCACCGCAATGGGAATGGCCCCCCGCAGTTCCACCACCGGAACCATGGCAACAAGGAAGGTCAGTAAGTAAAATTTAAACATGTTTCATTTCTCCTGCTGAGGGAAGCGCTCCGTCAACAGCGCAGAACCCCCCACAATTTGCCAGTATTATACAATATCCGTCCCGGATAAGCAAGAATGAGCTTCTACATGTCCAGATTGGACTGAAAATTCCCCAGCACCCGCAGATCTCCCGCCATCAGAGAGATCTCATGGATCACGGAATCGATCTCCACCGTCAGAAGGTCCCCTGTGAATTCAATAAAAAACATATATTCCCAGTTGCGGTCGGGAATGGGCCTGGACTCCAGCCGGACCAGGTTGATGCCGTGTACCGCAAATACAGTCAGCACGTTGTGAAGAGCGCCGGAATTGTTGGCCGTGGTCAGGGAAATGCAGATCTTATCCCGCCTCTCCCGCAGCTCCGGTTTGGGGGAGACCACTACGAAACGGGTGGTATTGTTACCCCTGGTATTGGCCTTCCGCTTCAGGATCTCCAGACCGTAGATCTCCGCAGCCAGTTCCGAGCAGATGGCAGCCTTGTGGGGATCCTTCAGCTCCGCCACCATCCTGGCGCTGCCGGCCGTATCCGCCTGGGCCACTGTCCGCCACTCCGGATGCTGTCCCAGAAATTTCTCACACTGGAAGATTCCCTGCTCATGGGAATATACGGTGGTAATGTCTTCCATCCTGGTGCCCGGCAGAGCCATCAGGGCATGATTGATCTCCACTGTGGTCTCACCCACAAAGAAGAAATGATAGCTCTCCAGCAGGTCATAGACCTGACGGATGGCGCCGGTAGAAGAATTCTCAATGGGCAGTACCGCATAATCTGCCTCATCATCTGCCAGGGCCCGGAAGGTGTCCTCAAACTGGTACAGTCCCCTGGCCTGAATATCCTTCCCGAAAAAGCGCCGGGCTGCCGCTTCGCTGTAAGCGCCCGGTTCTCCCTGATAGACAACTCTCGGTGCAGCCACTGGTTCCCGCCGCTCCCGCATCATCTGCAGGTAACCGGCATAGGAACCTCCCGCAAAAATATAATCCTCTGTCATCTGCCGGCTGTTCTCCGCCTGAAACAACAGCTGTTTTTTCCGTTCCAGCAGATTGGCCAGCTGGGTATTGATCTCGCTGAGAGATCCCTTCATATATTCTGATGTAGACATAGTATTTGTCCTCCTGATCAACATTTGCTCCTGCGTCATTTTATCACAATTCTTCACCGTGTATATCATAAAATGTCCATCGTACGCTGCATAAGTTCAAGGACAGAAATCCATAGACAGCAAAACAGCACCCGTCCATGTGCGTTCATGGAAAGATGCTGCTTGCAGCGGAGCAATTCCAACTGCGTATCATAAAATATGGTGTCGCAGGAAACGCGGCATGAGGGCTACGCGTGAGTCCAGGGGTCGGAAATGGGCGCACCCCAGCTTCTCACGCATCCCGGAGTTTCTCACAGAAGCATCCCAGCCGCCGGACAAATTCCTCCAATACCCCGTCAGCAGCCGCAAAGCAGAAGCGCACCATGCAGCCCCCCTCTTCCCCGTAGGCTGATCCGGGAATGCCGCCGATGCCGGCTTTCTCCAGCAGTCTGGTGCACAATGCCTCCGGCGACAGATCTGTGTCAAAGCGGACCCAGGCATAGAAAGCGCCTTCCGGCAGGCGAAATTCGATCCTCGGGATCTCTGCCAGACCCGCAAAGACCAGATCCCTCCGGTGCTCGTAAGCTGCCCGCATTTTTTCGGTTTCTTCCGACAGTCCCAGAGCCGTCAGGGCTCCCTTCTGCACAAAACTGTTGGTACAGCTCATGGAGTGCTGGAAGATCTTCAGGGCACCGGGATAGATCTCCGGACTGCAGGCCAGATAGCCTACCCTCCAGCCGGTCATGGCGCTGCATTTGGAGAAACCGTTGACCAGCAGCACTCTGGAGAAAAATTCCGGATCCGCAGCCAGTGTCCTGTGGGCATGCCCGTCAAAAAGGATCTTCTCATAGATCTCATCCGACAGCACCTGCACCCCCGGATGCCGGCGCAGCCAGATCCTCAGCTCCGCCAGATCCGATTCTGTCAGGATCTTTCCCGTAGGATTGTTGGGATAATTCAGGCAGAGGACTTTTGTGCTGTCCGTCGTATATTTCTCCAGCAGATCTGCCGTGATGGCATAGTTCTCCTCATAGACCAGCGGAACTCTCACCGGCCTGCCGCCGCAAAGAGTAACAATAGCAGGATAAGACACCCAGCCCGGCGCCAGCCAAAGGACCTCATCCCCGGGATTTACCAGTGCCTGCAGGGCCACATAGATGGCATATTTCCCCCCGGGTGTCACCAGGATCTGCTCTGCCTCATAGGGAGCGCCATTCTCCCGCTGCAGCTTTTCCGCGATAGCCTGCCGCAGAGCCGGATCTCCTTTGGAATCCCCGTAATGGGTGCAGCCCTCCAGCATCTGCCGGTATACCTCATCGCAGACAGCCTTCGGCGTGGGAAAATCCGGCTCTCCGCCGGTCAGATTCAATATGGACGGATCCTCCGCCTGCATCTGCCGGACCCGTGCCAGCAGCGTCACCGATCGGGAGGGTTCCACCTTTTCCAGCAATCCGTTCAGCCTGATCTCAGTCTCATTCATCATTCTCCTGCTCCTTATCTGCCTACTGCAATGCAATTCCGGCTGTTTATCATAAATCTGCGCTTTTCTCTGCCCCAGCCGATTCTTCCCATCTGCACCCTCATCGGCGGTTTTGATTTCCTGTCATTTCTCCTGCATTCAGTTTCAGAAAAAGCAACGATCCATCCTGCGCATCCCTGTTCGGCATCACTGTCTCCCACTCACTTCATAGTAGTCCCGTCATAGACTTTGCCGCAGTAAGCAAAAAACAGTTCATCGTCATCCACCGTCCGGCGGATCTCTTCGTATAGACCCACCGATGCCTGCCGCATCTCTGCCCGCAGCTCATCGGACACAGGCACCAGCTGGCTGTGGTGTCCGCCAGTATTTTCCCCGTCTTCTCCGGTGATCTCCAGCAGACGGGAATCTGTCCGCTCCACCGCCTGCTCTCTGGCATACGCCGTGGCAAGGGCAGCAGCTTCGTCAATGATCGCCTGCTCCTCCTCCGGCAGATCCTTGTAGAATGCATCTGAGGTGATCAGGGCCAGCAGATGGGGAAGGTGGTTAGTCTCCACCACATAGTCCTGCACCTCATAGAATTTGCTGGAGCAGATAACCTCATAGGGATTTTCCTGGGCATCCACCGTATGCTGCTCCAGTCCCACATACAGCTCCGCAAAAGCCATGGGGGTGGCGCTGGCGCCGATCCCGTTCCAGAAGGCCATATGGTTGGCATTCTCCATGGTACGGATCTTGATCCCCTGAAAATCCTCCAGGGATCCAATATTCACATTGCCGGTCATGACCCGGAAATTCTGATCCGCCATGCCCAGCAGCCGGTAGCCGCCGGCAGTATAGATCTCATTGATTCCGGTCATAAAGGTCTCATCATCCAGAACCTGGTGCAGTTCATCCAGATCCGAAAAGACACAGGGCAGATCAAACAGGGCAAGCCGCGGCAGATAGCTGACTTCCGGCGCTGTATTCTGCACTACAAAGGGGATATCTCCGCATTGCACAGATTCGATCAGTTCCGTATCCCCGCCCAGCGTGGAATTGTGATAGACCTGGATCTTCAGTTCCCCGCCGGAGAGTTCCTCCACTTCCTCTGCAAATTTTTCCGCATAAATGCCCGTCACGGTATCCTCCGGGCTGGCGGTAGCCAGGACCCAGGCATAGGTCTGCTCCCCCTCTTCTTCCCCACAGCCGGTCAGGGGCAGCATTCCCGCCAGCAATGCTGCGGTCATCAGGCCTGTCAGGATCTTTTTCGAAAACGGTTTCTTTCTCATAAACACCTCCTGTCAGGCCAGCAGGCACAAACTGATGACCGGGACAAAGGTAACCAGCAGCAGCGCTGCCAGAAACAGCAGGATCATGGGCATGGCTTTCCGGGCGATCTCCATGACCGGCACTTTGGTCATGGAAGAAGCTACAAACAGATTGACGCCGATGGGCGGTGTCACAAAACCAATGGCCAGATTGACCACCATGATAATGCCAAACTGCACAGGATCCACGCCGAAGCTGACTGCTACCGGAAGCAGGATGGGGGTCAGGATCAGGATAGCCGGTGTGGTATCCAGGATCATGCCTACCACCAGCAGAATGGCATTGATCAGAAGCAATACGACGATCTTGCTGGAAAATCCTTCGGTGATCCAGTTGGAAATGGCCTGCGGCACATTCATCAGGGTCAGGATCCGGCTGAAAGCCACGGAAGCTGCCAGGATGAACAGGATCGGTGCAAAGGTCTTCACCGCCTCGCTGCAGACGCCCCAAAGGTCCTTCAGCTTCAGTGTCCTGTAAACAAAGATGGAAATGATCAGTGCATAAAATACCGAAATGCAGGCTGCTTCCGTAGGTGATGTGACGCCGGTATAAATACAGCCCAGGATGATCACCGGGGTCAGCAGCGCCCAGATGGATTCTGCCAGCACCTTCCCGAAGGACTTCTCATGCAGGGCACTTACTACCCTGTGGATGGCCTCCTTATCCTCCCCATGCTTCCTGCAATATACAAAGGCATACCCCATGAGGATCAGAGCGATCAGGATCCCCGGCAGGATGCCGGCCCTGAACAGATCGGAGACAGATGTTTCCGAAGCCTGGGCATAAAGGATAAAGGGAATGGACGGCGGAATGATAACACCCAGTCCGCCGGCTACTGCTACCAGTGCAACGGAAAACTTTTTGTCATATCCCATATCCAGCATGACCGGAATGGTCATGGAACCCACAGCCGCCACAGTTGCGGGAGCCGATCCGGAAATGGCACCGAAGAAAAGGCAGGTGATCACGACCGCGCAGGGAATCCCGGCAGTCCTGTTGCCGATAAAATAGGCAAATACATCAAAAAGCCGTTTGGAAATGCCGCCCCGGGCCATGATGATGCCGGACAAAACAAACAAAGGAATGGCCAGCAATGTAGTCTGATTGACACCGCCCAGCATACTCCTCAGAATAAAAACGCCGGACACTGTGAAGGATTTCGTCATCAGGGAGGGCAGCAGGGATGTCATACCCACAGCCAGGCCCACCGGCACTGCCAGGCACAGGAGCAGGGCAAAAATGAGAAAGATCAGTGCCGTCATGCTTTTTCTCCTCCTTTTCCTTTCAGCAGGGTCATAAGTTCACGGATCCAGGCCTGGGCCACCCGGACTGCCAGCAATGCAAAGCCCACCAGAGGAGCACTCTGAATGAACCACAGAGGGATCTGCATGGCCGCGCTGGTCCCACCGGTCTCCATGGCCTGCTGCACATAAGTCACTGCATAGGGGATCATCAGGATGCAGAAAAGAAAGACCAGGGTATGACGGATCATTTTGCAGACAGGAACCGCCTTGCCCGGCAGCAGGTTCTGCACCTGCTCGATCTTGATGGAGACCCGCTTTCTGACACAGTAGCTGACAGACAAGAATGCGGACCAGACCAGCAGATACCGGGCCAGCTCATCCGACCAGGACAAGGCGCTCTGAAACACATACCTGGCAATGATCTGGGCCAGCATGGTACAGGCGATGGCCATGAGCAGAAGGGTCAGCAGGACCTCTTCCAGATGTGCATCCAACCATTTCACTATTTTCATATAAACCTCCGTGCCGCACTTCCACAGCACCACATTTCCTGTCTCACTTCTTTACACCGGGCTTCTGTCCCCGCCTGTCAGCTGATCTCTGCGCTTCTCTCCCGGAGGATCTGCTCCAGTTCT
>R14__coassemble_542_pt1 | contig 25340 bp, 12 predicted proteins | sample R14__metabat2_high_PE_030 | metagenome-assembled genome bin R14 | reverse complement strand
TGTTAAGCACGCCGCCAGCGTTCATCCTGAGCCAGGATCAAACTCTCTAAATAAATGTTTGAGTTTAAAATCAGCATGCACAGATGACAAAGCAGGCGTTTGCAGGTTTATCTGCAAAACGACTGGTTTTCAGCTGTATAGGCTGATTGATCATAAGCGAGGAAGTTCACTTCCGAGCTTTGGTCAAGCAGTACATGCTGTTTTATCCAGGTCAAAATCAACTCTTGGCTAATTTATCCCTTTACTGTTTTGTTTAAGGATCTTTCGATCGTTCTGAATGTTAATTCAAGAATCTTTCGAGGATGTGTTTTACTGTTCAATTATCAAGGTGCTCGCTGTCTGATAAAACAGCTACGGAGAAGAAGGGATTCGAACCCTTGCGCCGCTATTAACGACCTACTCCCTTTCCAGGGGAGCCCCTTCAGCCAAACTTGGGTACTTCTCCAAATGCCTGAATCTTCTTCAGTATGTATTTTTTCGAAACGGTGTTTCCGCACCCGCTCCCTAAGCGGAGAGGATGGGATTCGAACCCATGTGCCCTTGCGGACAAACGGTTTTCAAGACCGCCTCGTTATGACCACTTCGATACCTCTCCGGGTCGTTTCGTCCGTTCGTTTCCCCGGACGACGCAATAGAGATGATATCATGCCATCATGCGAAAGTCAAGCACTTTTTCGGAAGTTTTTCATTTTTCTTTACGGATTTGTTTCAGAAATTTTACAGGCTTTCCGTTCATCATCCTTTGCTTTGTTCTAACGTTCTCTGCCTGATTTTCTTCTGTCCCGCACCTCCGCAGCGCTCAACGTGCAACAATATAGCACAGCTGCTCTGCCCTGTCAAGCGCCTGTTTGTGCAGATGCGATAATCACTTAAATGCTTTATCCTCCAATGCAAAAGACGGGAGGGGTAACCCCTCCCGTCTGCATGCAGGACCTGCCTGCTTACTTCACTACGACCTTGATCACTTTCCTTACCGTCCTCTTGTAATAATTGGAGGTAGCTGTGGCAGCGATCCTCACTTTGATCCTGTAGGTCCCCTTCTTTGTTCCTTTGGCAACCTTGATCACTCCGGTCTTGCTGACGGTGATCTTCCTGCTGCCGCTGACCTTTTTGTAGGTGATCCTGCTCTTTGTATCCGTTGCGGCAGCTGCCAGCTTACGTTTCTGAGCCTTTTTCTTCAGCTTGGCATAGCTGAATTTCTTCGTTGCGGAAACCTTAATGGTCTGGCGGGCTTTTTTGATGGTGACAGAAGCCAGCTTTGCGCCATGGATCGGACTGTTGTCCTTATCACTGGCAGAGATCAGGACCACACCCTTGCCTGCATTCTTTGTCTGCAGGCAGGAGACCTTGTAGAATCCCGGATCCACCACCTTGTCTCCGATCTTCACGGTGACAGAAGGCGTCTGCGTCTTTCCATTGTAAGTCAGCTTCCCTATGGTAACGGTACAGTCCGTCAGTTCCACAGGATCCAGGGCTTTCCCTGTCTCCACTGTTTTCCGCTCGACCTCTGCTCCGCAGACGGTACAATAGATCACTTCATCTCTGGTGGCAGGTACGCCGTAATCTGCCGCCTGTTCATTTTCATAAACCACCTGGCCCTTTGTATGACCCAGTGCAGCAATGCTCTTCTGGGCTTTCAGGATCGTGCCGCAGACGGCGCATTTCTCACCGTCTGTCAGACCTGTTTCCGTGCAGGTAGGTGCTGTTCCGGTCACGGTTTCCGCCGTATGCTCTGTCTTTGGCAATTCCTCCGGTGTCTTCAGGATCTTTCCGCATACAGCACACTTTTCACCTTCCGTAAAACCTGTCCTTGTGCAGCTGGGCGCAACAGCCTCAATGGTCTCCGGCGTATGGTCGCTGGGATCCACGAGCCTTGTATCAACGCTCTGCTCACAAACATTGCAGATATCCTCTTCCAGGCCATAGGAGGTGCAGCTTCTTTCTGTGATCACTTCTGTCCGCAGGTCCTTCTCTCCGGTCTCTGCATCCGTCCAGTGATCCACGTGGATCGTAACCACTACAGATGTGTTCTTGTAGGCAGCTGCTTCACCTTCGGAGGCAGTCTCCACTGTCATATCCTCTGCTGTTTCATCCACAGCATCGGATATCGTTTCCGCATCCACAGCCTGTACGGTTTCCGCACTCTCCGGATCGGCGGCATCCACAAGCGCTTCGCCCTCTGCAGCGAGTACGATCTCGTCCTCATCCGCAGGATCCCCTGCTGCCGTGGTCTCCACAGTCTCTTCCGTGCCAACATAGACAGCTGTTCTCTTATTGCTGCCGATCTCCAGCTTCTGTACTGTTTCCTGGTCAGCATCCTTCCAGGACCAGCCTTCCGGCAGAGCCACCTGATCCAGTCCTGTTACATGATAGCCATCCGCATCCACGCTTCCGCAGCTGACATACATATCAGATGCAGGCGGGTTGGGCGCGTCTTCCGCTTCCTCTTCATATACTGCGATCACAGCTTTCCCTGTATAGGTCTGATAACGGTAGAGATCTGTCGGTGTGAAAGTCCATTCCGCTTTCAGCGTTCCGACCTCAGCATCCGTCTCCGTTACGGTATAGCCATAAGCCGGCTCCGTCTCATCATTGGGGCTGATCCAGGCGAAGGTGCCGCTGATGCGATCATCGTTTTCATCCCGGAAGCTGATCTGGTCTGCCAGTTCAGCAGCATAGAAAATATAATCCTCTGCCGTCTCCCCGTCTCCGGTATCCGCAGCAGGCTCCTCATTGCTCAGGCGATCGCCCACTTCCAGTTCCTGCAGGAGATCGATCTCCTCGTCTTCCGCTACCGGCTCTCCGTCAATCTCGGGTGTCAGTTCCTTCGCCTGACTTTCCTTCAGAACCAGCAGGATATCCGTATCTTCCTTCAGGGAATCCAGGGTCAGTTCCAGTTTCTTCGTGTCATTCCGGACGCCATTTACCTCCCAGTAGTCCACTTCATAGGGGCTGAGGCTCCTGTCATCCTTCTGCAGTTCCGCCGTCAGCAGGATCCTGCTTCCGGCTCCTGCCTGATCGCCGGATACCAGCGCACTTTCTGCTGCTGTCTCCGGATCATAAACAACTGCCTGCAGACTGCCGAAGCTGTCCTCATTTACCCGATAAGTAACCTTGCACTGCTTCCGGCCGAAATATGCTTTGACATTCAGGGCCTTGTCCAGGCTTTCTGTCTTCAGTTCAGTCTCCCGATATACAGTTTCCCCGTCTGCAGCCTCCATGACTTTCTCACCGTTGACGGTCCAGTACAGCAGCTCATAATTTTCATCTGCTGCTGCCCGGAAGGTAATGTCGCTGCCGGTCTTCACCTGGTCGCCTGCGGTGATCTCTGTCTCGCCGGCCACTGCTGTCAGGCTTCCGCCCACATTGCCCTCTACGCAGAAATCCACAGGATATGCGCTTCGGACAAAGCTTGCCTGCACGGTAACGTCCTCATTCAGATAAGGAATCTCATAAGTTGTGTCAGATGCCTCAATGGCTTTGCCGTTCACCGTCCAGCCGCTGAAGCTGATATTCTCTCCGTCGTAAGCGGTCACCAGGACTTTCATACCCTGGGGCACTTCCTCTCCGGAGGTAATAGATGCTCCATTCGCCTCTGCGGAAACCAGGCCGGCATTGTCTGCATCCGTGCCGAAGTTTACTTCATAGCTGTTGTCTGCATAATAGCTGACCATCAGCTCCGCATCTGTCTGCAGGCTGTCAATGTAACATACTGTCAGATCCTTGACACCCATATCATCCGTGTCGAAGGTCAGCTGGTTGCCTTCTGCATCCTTCCAGGAGTCAATAGACATGCCATCCACATCCCGGATCTGGACAGCCACTGCATCGCCCTTGATCAGGTCAAAGCAGCCGTCCTCATTTTCCGCGATCCTGATATATTCCTGTCCTTCCAGACGATATACCTGATAATCCGCATCATAATCCCATTCTCTGGACAGTTCCTCACCGATGATCTTTGCGGATACCTGCAGCTGCAGAGGTACTTCCTCCGCAAAGTATACGCAGATCTCCGTGTCTTCCTCCTGTCCCTGCAGGTAAAGATCACTCTGGGTGTAGGGCATGGTTTCTGCTTCGTCCATATAATAGACTTCTGCCTCCCCGTCTCCCCGGCGGATCGTGTAGTAGTCAATGACATAGCCATCTTCCGCCCGGGCGGTCAGATGGATCACCTGATTGGCCTGGATCTTTTTGCCGCTGTTCACCCGGATGCCGTCAGTGTAATTTCCATCCGCATCCTTCTGGGCGTAGCAGGCATCCAGACTGCCCATGCTTTCATCTGCGGAGTAATAGGTCAGGGTGGTGCTGATGGGGATCACGTGGGCCACGATCTCCACATCCTCCGCCAGACTTTCCAGCTGCAGATAATTGCCGCTGTAGACCGGCGTATCTTCCGGGATCACCGTGTCATCTCCGGTCAATATATCCGTTGATGCAGCCGGTGTTCCGTCACCGGCCTCATCCGGTGTCGCTTCTCCTGCGGGGTCGGTATCCTCCGCTGTGGTTCCCTTTGCATCCTGGGCGATTTTTCCGTTGACAGTCCAGTAGGATACCCGGTATCCGCTGTCCGGCACTGCCTCTACATTGACCCGGCTGCCCTCCGGAAGCTGTGCGCCGCTGTCGAAGGAGATCTCATTGCTGTAGCCCTCCTCCTGATAGGACAGGTCCAGGCTGCCATGGTCACTGCTGGTTTCCGCGGAGACCTGATAGGTCTCTGTCAGCAGAGTGTAGGTAGCATTTGCGAACTGAATGTTATAGTTTTCCTGCAGCTTCTGCACCTTTTCGCTGGGCAGGCCTTCCTGCACCGTCTCATCCTCCGGATCTGCTTCCGACAGGACCAGATAGGGCACGATGCTGTATTTGCCCGGTGCGGTAAATTCTGCATTTTCGGCCAGGCAGGAAAGCTCGTAATCTTTTCCGCGCTCCAGCTCCACGGCATCTCCGTCACGGCTGAAGCCCATCAGTTCTGCCTTTTCGCAGCTGCGGTCTGCCGCAGAGATATGTTTTGTGGTGCTGATGGCCTGCAGGGTCAGATCCGCCTTTGTGATCTCCACATCCGCTGCAGCTGTCCTGCCCTGATAAGCGGCCTCGATCCGATAGATACCGGCCCTGTAGGGGGTGAAGGTGCCATCTTCGGCACTGATACTGTATTCTGCCGCATCTTCAGTTTCCTCATCACCGTCATCAGCCACTGCAGTCCGGAACGAAGCGGTAAGGATGCCCTCGTCATCCTGCGCGGTTTCCATATAGTAAACTTCATAGCTGGTGCCGTCATCTGCAGTAATGTCTTCCACATGCTTCACTTCAGATGCTGCCTCCTGCGTGGCGGCACGCAGCAGGGTCATCTCCACGCTGTCACCATAAACGCTTTCATCCGCCATCTGCAGTGTCAGATATTCATCATAGCAGGCCTCCATGTGGAAAGCCTTTGAAACGCAGTCGGAGCTGGTAGTGCCGCCGGTATATTCAATATAGACCTGGTAGCTGCCTTCCGCTGTGGGCGTCCATTCCGCCTTGTTGTCTGCTGCCTCAATGGTCTCGTCCTTCGGACCCTCAATGTGGAAGATCACCTTGCCGTCCGCCTGACCGCCATTTACTGTGATCGCCGCCTGAAGGAGCAGGGTATCGCCGGTGTAGACAATATCTTCTCCGGCTACTACCTTGTCGGTTGTTGTGGTCTGATATACGATCTCCAGATCGCTCAGCGCCACTCCATTCAGGGCCTTATCCTCTGTGATGGTACAGGGCAGATACTTCTCTGCGCCATCCTCTGTATAGCGATAGAAGGAATCCACAAAGGTATTGCCCTCTGTGTCATGGCCTCCCAGAGCCAGGAACCATCCGCTCATCTCCTCTGCCCTCCATGCGCAGAGCAGCTGATCATAGGTGATGCCCTCCTCCGGGCTGTAAGAAGTAAAGGTTTCCGGACAGGTCGTTTTCTGAATCTCTACCCGCTGCTCCTGACTGTGGGTATAGTCCTCTTCAGATGTATTCGTCGAAGCCGAGAGAATGGCAACAGCGCTGTCGGCATAGGCCGGCTGAAGCTCCTCGCCCACGTAGTCTGTCGCATCGGTGAATTCCATGCTCTCAGCGATCTGATCGCTTCTCTCACTGCTGCTGTCCCATGTCAGGCTGCCGATATTGCTGTACCAGTGACTTCCGGCATCCGTACCCTCTGCTCTCCAGTAGAAGTTTGCTCCGGCCGGATCTTTGTACAGGGTATAAGCAGTCTCGTCCTCCGTGGAAACAGAAACCGGTGTACGGCTGTAAGCAGTCTCTGTGGCCGTGGTGGATCTGGTGCCCGCTGCGGCTACCACTGCATAGTCTTCCAGTGTCTTTCCATCCTTCGTTACCGTCAGGGCTGCGCTGCTGGGCATGGGACCCACAGTCAGTTTTGCCACTGCGCTGTAGAGGGAGTAATCATTGTAATATACACGACAGCGATACTGGGCGCCGTCCATATCCTCTGTCAGATTGGAAAGGATCAGGGAAGAGGACTTTTCTCCCTTGATATTTTCCCAGTTCTTGTCTTCCGTCTGTTTCTGCCAGATATAGCTGATCTTTTTGTTCTGTCCGCTGTTGTCCAGGCATTTTGCCGTGACGGCAAAGGTGGCAGTGCCGCCCTTGTAACCGGTCTGATCTGCCGGCTGCTTTGTAATGGCAAAGGTGGCGATATCGCCCATGGTCATGACAGTCAGCGGTTTGCTGTAGATACTGTCTCCCAGGGCCTTGTTCACTGCCCGCAGGACAAATTTGTAAGTACGGTTGGATGCCAGGCCCTCTACTGTGCACTCTGTTTCTGTGTAGGGAACCGTTGCCACGCTGTTGTATTCTCCGGTAGCATCCACCATGAAGATCTCATAATAAGTAGCATCGCTGGTCTCATCCCAGGAAAGGGTCACAGAATTCTGCGTCACTTCTTTGACAGCGAAATTACCCGGCAGATGCGGGGGACGTGTCACGTCTTTTACGTCATAACCAACCACCCAGACAGTGTTTTTGTTCAGGGTTGCTGTGTTGACCAGGGTCCTCCATCGGAAATAATAATCCTTGTAATCAGAAGGAATATTTGCCACGGCACCTGTGAAGGTCAGACCTTCGGAGTCACTGTGTCCGCCGCTGAACAGGCATTTTTCAAAGCTGTACTGGATACCTGTCTTGGCTTCCCATAGGCCAAAGAAACCACACTTGAAGCCGACTTTTCCTTCTACGGACAGGTTGATATTCCAGGCGTAATCAAAATCATAGCTGATCTCTACCTCCTGACTGACGGTACCTCCGCTGGCATATCTGGAAGCCGCATAATTTCCGGAGGCGCCTGCGCCATATGTCTCCGCATCATCGGAATCTCCGCTCTGTCCGCCGGTGGTCTCATAGGCATAGACCCTCTTGCCCCCGAGCTTATTGTAAGTAGAAGGATCTCCGGGGGTATTGAAAAGAATATTGCCCCGGATCTGGTCCAGCCCCCTGGTCTTTTTGGCTACCGCATCATAATCATCCACATCCATGACGGAAACGACCGGCGCAACGGCGCTGTAGAAATAAACATCCTTCCAGGTCTTTTCCGTGGGATCATAGTAATTGTACTTGTACTGTACCTGCGGCATACTGTACACGACCGCCTGGTCCGTATGGCCACCCTCATTGGAATAGCTGATACTGTAGCTGACATTGTCTGTTTTGGACCATTCGAAATTGGTATTGATACCTGCAGCGATCTCCAGCTCGCCGCCTTCCGGCACCATAGCTCCTGACTCCGCATTTGCGTAGCCGCCCACACCAAAGCTGACACTGTTGCTACTGCGGACATTGCCGTGCTCCTTGCTGGTGGCATAAGAGGTCTCACCGCCGCCTGCATAATCTTCTTTTTCATTCAGATCTTCAAAATAGGGACTTGCCTCCAATACCGCATAGACCACAGGATCGGAATAGATCAGTTCCTTGCCTTCATATTTCAGCATGCAGGAATCATCACCGATATCCGGCAGGCAAAGAGACATGCAGGAACCATAGGTATCATTTCTGCTGTTGGATCTGGCGATCACGCCCTCCTCAATGGACCAGGGAGTGTAGGATTTCTCCGCGCTCCCGGAATTTTCCGAAATAATATAGGTGAAGAAGCCCATATTCTTCCAGTAATAGTCATCGGAATCATTCAGTTTCGCTTTGCGGTGAGCACCGGAAACATACAGGAAGGACTCTTTCCAGTGAAGGTCGGAAGGATTGTCTTCCACGCAGCCTGCCACGACATCACCGATCCAGTACTGATCCTTGGTCTTCTTATTGTTGTTATCATTGACCATGTCGCTGCAGATGCTGAGAGCACCGATCTGCTCGCCAAGGCCGCTGCCCAGTGTAAACTGGTATACCTCTGCGCCGAAAAGCACCTCTTCATTGAGGTTGTCCGCGCCGAGACCTTCCAGATCTGCTGCGCAAAGAGCCATAGGCGCATGGATGGGCTCCAGATAATCATCCGGATCATAGGTATAGGAACCGGCCACCCGCTTACTTCTGGTGCCAAGAGCTGCATTGGTATAATTGCTTACAACATACTTTTCCTGATTGATGTCATAATAAATATAGCGATAGCCTGCCTGGGTAAAACCGGCGCCCTTGCTGCTGCCGGCCATGGTATCCGTCCGCAGCGACTCATAGCCGCCGATGATCAGAGTAGGTACCTTGTAGCCCCGGCTGCCGCTGATGGTCTCAAAAGTTCCCACTGTACAGTTGGCAGAGATCAGGGCCTTACCGCCGCTGGTGGAAAGATCGATATCCTCCAGACCGCTGGCAAGGGTCAGAGAGATCTCCGAGCCTTTCTTGCACTCAAAGACGCAGGCCCGGGACCCCCGGGAAACATCCTTGTTGTCCGTGGGAGAAGATACCGTAAGGCAGATGTCTTCCGTCTTCAGGCCGTCGCCTTTCAGGTCGCCGGCTGCCATGGTCAGGATCGGCACTCTTCTCAAACGGTATTTCCAGCTGCTGTTCACCCAGTAGGAATCTACTGTATTTCCCTTGACAGAGATGGTGGTATCCGGCGTGCCGGAAAAAGAACCGTTCGCCCCGTAAAATACGTCAACGCAGGGATAACGCCAGCCATCCTGGTCACTGTATCTGCCGCAGTATACGAAAAGCTCATCGCTTCCGTCGCCGTTCACATCTGCTGCCTCGATCTCAAACAGAGCATCCAGCTCCTGATCATAGGCACGGGTAAAATAATTGAAGGCTCCGTTTTCCGGGAACAGGGAACTGTCGATGGTGGGAGAAAGTTCCTGTACGAATTCCCGCTTGCCATCGTCATTGATCCTGAAAATGCTGACAGCGATCTTTCCCTTATGGCTGACGCCATCCACAACCGTGGTATCATTCTGACCGTAAGCCCGCAGCTCAGCGACATAGTTGTCCCTGCCATCTCCAGAGGAAAAAGCCACACTGGTGGAATAAATGCCGGAAAATTCATTGGACTCCTTTGCCAGGCTGTTGTCCCGGTTGGTGCTGATGATACTGTCAGAGGATCCGCCGTATTTGTTCTTGATATCCTCATCTGAGATACCGTAGTAGCCATAGGCGCCGCTGACAGAGCCATACTCTGTCCAGGTATCTGTATTGACTGCCTCTGAGGGATGGGTCCGCCACCAGATCCGGTCCAGGCCTGTACGCAGGGTATAGACATTATTTCTGGAGCCGTTTGCTGTCACATAGATCTCAGGATCTGTCACCAGAGAGATCTGCCGGTCCTCTTCCTCTCCGTAAGGCGCAATACCGTCATTGATATCCGCATTCTGCTTCAGACCCAGGTCTTTGAAGGTCTGCGCTGTAATCTCGGATTTTGCGGTATCGGAATTCTCCTCTTCTTCTGATGCCAGCTCGATCTCATCCTCTTCCGATGCCAGCTCGATCTCATCCTCTTCCGATGCCAGCTCCACCTCATCATCAGATGTATCCGTCTCTTCCGTGCCGGCATAAGCCGTGACAGACTGCATGGGCGCAGCCGTCCCCAGCATGGCCAGACTGAGCAGGATACTGCAGATCCTTTTCTTCATACTTCGTCTCCTTCCTGTATTTTCTACCTCTCTCCCAGCTTCAGATTCGGCACCGCATTCAGATCCCAGCCGTGCCTTGTGCCCTTCAGATACTCATAGTAAGCCGCGCAGCCGATCATGGCCGCATTGTCCGTGCAGAGGATGGGCGACGGGTGGTAGAACTGATAGCCGTTTTTCTCACAGGCCTCCTGCATAGCTTTCCGCAGGGCACTGTTGGAAGCCACGCCGCCGGCAATGGCCACCTTGTGCATGCCGTGATCCCGGGCGGCCCGCATGGCATTGTCCACCAGCACATCAATGACAGCCTGCTGGAAGGAGGCTGCCACATCTGCCTGACTATACTCCTCTCCGGTCATCTTACAATGATTGAGATAGTTCAGAACAGCGGACTTCAGACCGCTGAAGCTGAAATCATAGGCTGCCTCATCCACATGGGCTCTGGGAAACCGGATAGCCTTTGGATCTCCCTCTTTGGAAACCCGGTCGATCTTTGGCCCGCCGGGATACCCCAGGCCAATGGCTCTGGCCACCTTGTCAAAGGCCTCCCCGGCGGCATCATCCCGGGTCCTGCCCAGGATCTCAAAGCTGCCATAATCCTTCACGATCACCAGATGGGTATGTCCCCCGGAAATGATCTCACAGAGGAAGGGCGGCTCCAGCTCCGGGTGCTCAATAAAATTGGCAGAAACATGTCCTTCGATATGGTGCACACCGATCAGGGGCAGCTTCGCCGCATAGGCAATGGCCTTGGCTTCCGCTACGCCCACCAGCAGGGCGCCCACCAGACCGGGACCGTAGGTCACGGCAATGGCATCCATGTCTTCCAGTTTCATGCCGGCCCTGGTCAGGGCTTCCGTGATCACCTGATTGATCTTTTCTATATGCTTTCTGGAAGCGATCTCCGGCACCACACCTCCGTACAGGGTATGCAGATCGATCTGGGAGGAGATCACATTGGACAGGACCGTCCGCCCGTTCTCCACCACCGCCGCTGCCGTCTCATCGCAGGAGCTTTCTATTGCAAGGATTCTGATCTTCTGGTCACTCATTTTGGTTCTTCTTTCTTCTTTCTATAATACAGGTTCATTCTTCCTCGAACATGAGGACTGTCATCTTTCCGTCTGTCCCCATTTCCAGCTTCGGGAAGATCTTCTGCAGCTTCTTCAGATACCACTCCGGCCTGACCACAGACGGAGAATAATGGGTCAGCCACATCTCCCGCACTTCAGCCTTTGCGCCCAGTGCCGCTGCCTCCTGCATGGTCATGTGCTTCTTGGCCCGGGCAGAAGCTTCTTTTTCCGGGTCCCCGTACATACCCTCACAGATAAAAAGGTCCGCACCTGCAGCATGGGCCGCAATGGATGCTGTGGGACGGCTGTCTGTGCAATATGTCAGCTTCAAGCCCTTCCGGTCCTCTCCCAGCACCATGTCCGGTGTGTAGATCCGGCCTTCCCATTCCATGGTCTGCCCCTTCTGCAGCGGATTCCACAGTTTCAGGGGGATCTCCTGGGCTCTGGCCCGTTCCGGATCGAATTTTCCCTGGCGCGGGATCTCAAGGGTATAGCCATAGCAAACGGTATTGTGCTGGACCCGGAAAGCCGTCAGCTGAAAACCGCAGATCTCCATCCTGCATTCCGGTCCGCTAAGTTCTGTAAATACAATGGGAAAAGGCAGCTCTGCCGCAATGACACGCAGGGAATTGACCACCCGCTCTATGCCTTTGGGACCAATGATCTGCAGGGGTTCCGTCCTGTCAGCATTTGCCATGGCAAGAAGGATGCCAGGCAAGCCGCTGATATGGTCCCCATGGAAATGGGTGATGCACAAAACATCGATCTGTTTAAAACTCCAGCCCAGCTTCCGCATGGAGATCTGGGTACCCTCTCCGCAATCGATCAGCAGCCCCTTGCCGCAGTAGCGGCAGAAAAGAGAGGTCAGCCACCGGTCCGGCAGGGGCATCATGCCGCCGGTTCCCAGCAAACATACATCCAGCATAGTAACTTCCTCGTTTCTTTCATCTGTATCGATTATAAGGGAGAATTTTTTCCCTGTCCAGCACGGTGTCATCTGATGTGACGGGTACTCTATGGGGCCTTGCCCCAATCGCATTTCACAACATCGTTTTTTTGATACAGCCGCCTGCCTTCACTTCGCTGCTCTGCATAAGTTCGAAGACGGAAATCAATAGATTTCCTGTCTCTCTGATCCCGTCAGGCTAACAAAAAATTCGAATCCCCGCGCCGGGTGAATCCATCGCGGAAATTCGAATTTTTGTCCATCTTCGCTTATTCTCTTTAAAATCCTTCCGGAAATTTCTTCCGCAGCACGATCATGACACCGATCAGATCTGCCACTACGATCACCATCATGATGATGTCCACTATGGTATTGGCATCGGTGAAAAGATACAGCACCAGCTCTGTGGCTGCCAGAATGAAAAGAAATATCGCAATGACCATCTGATATTTTCTCCTGTACTCCGGAGAATGCTTCTTCTTTACCAGGGGGGCATTTTTGGAACCGAAGGCCTTCAGAACGCCTTCTCCCTTTCCCAGGGCAAAGACCAGACCCAGTACAGCAAATACCAGCATCAGGATCAGATCCAGTGCAGGATCGAACAATGCGCCGGAACTCATACTCAAAACCATAACCACTATCTCTCTTTCTTTTATCTTTTATAACAGCATTCGGAAAACTATGTTTTCTGTCACCTGTACATTTCCACTGCAGACTTCTCCACTATAGCAGAAAACACAGGATGTGTCAAAATACAGCGATTGGCATATTCCGGCCCATTTCAACAGTTGCTGTCAGGTAATCATTGACAAACTCTCCCTGCAGGAATGGTTCTTCCGGCGACAGATGGGCTTCGCTCTCTACACCTCCCAGCACATGACCAGGGCATCTTCCTTCGGCTCGGAATAATAATTCTTTCTTCTGCCGAACATCTCATAGCCGTGATGAGAATACAGGGCGATGGCTGCCGCATTGGTCTCCCGGACTTCCAGATAGATCTTTCGTATTCCGCGGGCTGCTGCCTGCTTCTGCTGTTCTGTGATCAGCATTCTGCCGATCCCCCTGCCTCTGGCTTCTCCGGAAACTGCCACGTTGGTGATCTCGCCCTCCGGTGGGATCAGGATCAGGCCGCAGTAGCCATAGATCACGCCTTCTTCCTCTGCCACCAGAAAAAGTGCATCCTCCCGGATCAGAAAACTGAAGAATCCGTTCTCTGTCCATGGCACAGAAAAGCTGCTGTTTTCGATCTGCATCACCTGCGGAAGATCATCCAGGGTCATTTCACGAATCTTCATACTTCAGTCCTTTCCATATTCAGGCTTGTCTTTCTGCTTCCAGCAGAGAATTCTACCTATTCTGACTTTTTTCTATGCCTTTCCAGGCTTGTCCCTATCACTTCCGGCAGAGAATTCAGCCCACCTTGACTTTTCCTATTCCTTTTCCTGGTCTGCCCGCTCACTTCCGGCAGGGTATTGGGTCCAATCCTGCTTTTTTCTGCGTCATTCCTGTCTCTGCTTTCTCAATCTCAGCCAGGAATTTGACACAATCCGGACTTTCTGTACCTTTTCCTGCCTCTGCCTTCTTGTTCCTGGCAGAGAATATGACCAAATCTTACTGTCCTTTACATGTCCTGTTCTATACCTGCTCAGTTCTGCCCTGCTCTCTCTCAGCCCGCTCCCGCTCTGCCTGGGAAAGGCGCAGATAATCCGGCTTGTGCTCCGCCGCGCTCTCCACATCGCCTGCCGCAAAGCGCTTCATGGCAAGGGCCGCCAGGGCACCTGCCCGCTGCCGGTTCAGATGGGCCGGCGCATAAGTATGCGGCACTGTCAGCTGCTGCTCCAGGATCTCACGGTAAACCGGCACGCCATCCCCCAGAAGGATGACTTCTTCTCCCAATGCATTCAGTCTGTCTGCCAGCTCAGTCACTGCCAGGGCGCTCTGTCCAACTACCTCCTGCAGTTCGCCCTTCCGGCAGCGATAGATTCCTGTGTAGACCTGCGACCGTCTGGCATCCATCAGCGGGCAGACCAGGGCTTCTGTATCATAAAAATGATAGGCCATGCCTTCCAAAGTGGGGACAGAGATCAGAGGCTTGTCCAGAGCCAGACCCAGTCCCTTGGCTGTGGCCGATCCGATCCGCAGGCCGGTGAAGGAGCCGGGACCTCCCGCCACTGCAATGGCATCCACCGTGGACAGATCCAGTTCGATCTGCCGGCTCACCTCGTCCAGCATGGGGAGCAGGGTCTGTGAGTGGGTCTTTTTGTAATTCATGGTATATTCTGCCAGCAGGATCTCATCCTCCATTACAGCTACGGAAGCCACAAGGCCGGAGCTGTCCAAAGCCAGTATCTTCATATTTCCTCCATCCCTTCTATGGTGATCTTTCGATAATTGTCGCCTTTCTCCGGCACTCTTTCCAGGCGGATGCGAACCGCTTCCGCCGGGATCAGTTCATCGATCATGTCCGCCCATTCCACCAGGCTGATGCCTTCCCCGAAAAAGCAGTCCTCATAGCCGATCTCATCCATTTCCTCCGGTTCTTCGATCCGGTAAACATCGAAATGATACATGGGCATGCGGCCATCCGTATATTCCTGCAAAATGGTAAAGGTAGGGCTGTTGACCGGCTCCGTGATGCCGAGTCCGGCCGCAACGCCCTGGGCGAACAGGGTCTTACCTGCCCCCAGGTCTCCATCCAGGGTGACGATCATGCCCGGCCGGGCCTTCTCTCCCAGTCTCTGTCCCAGCGCATATGTTTCCTTCTGGTCAAATGTTTCTATTGTTATTTTCTGCAATTTCTCCATTTTCTGCGTCGATCCTTCCTCTGCTCCTTCCGGCCTATCATGCGATCTTCTTACTTGTACTTTATCAAAGTTTCGGTTTCCGGAATCTGCACTCCCTGTCCCACTCTGTCTGACCACCGGCACATCAACACAAGTCTGTCGTTTCAAAAATTCATTTTCTTCGGTCGCGCTTGTTCCGCTCATAAGGCATAAATCAAGAACACTTTCTCAACTTGCAAAATTTATCCACATAAGATATAATGCACGGGATTTACATTATATCATAAGAAAGGAACACTATTACTTATGGCAAACCCCATCGTAACCATTACAATGGAAAACGGCGATGTGATGAAAGCCGAGCTTTATCCTGAGGTCGCCCCAAACACTGTAAACAATTTTATCAGCCTGGTCAATAAAGGTTTTTATAACGGACTGATCTTTCACCGTGTCATCTCCGGATTTATGATCCAGGGTGGATGTCCCCAGGGCATCGGCATCGGCGGACCCGGCTACGGTATCAAAGGTGAGTTTTCTCAGAATGGCTTTCAGAATGATCTGGCACACACAGAAGGCGTGCTCTCCATGGCCAGAGCCATGAATCCGGACAGTGCCGGCAGCCAGTTCTTCATCATGCACAAGGCATCCCCTCATCTGGATGGCTCCTATGCCGCTTTTGGCAAGATCATCGAGGGCATGGATGTTGTAAATAAGATCGCATCCGTCAAGACAGATTACTCCGACCGTCCCAGAGTTCCCCAGGTCATGAAGACAGTGACTGTGGACACACAGGGCGTGGATTATCCGGAACCGGAAACCCTGTAATCTTCTGATCCACTCATATGTTACAGAGCAGAGCAGCATCCTTTCGATGCTGCTCCTTCTTTATAGCCTCTCAAACCATCACTCACTCCGCAAACAGCAGAGTCTCACCTTCCACATCTGCAAAAAAGCATTCCTCTGTGCGTTCGATCTCTGCTCTGCCTCCCACGGCATCCTGCAGCTCACTTCTGAGTTTGCCTTCCTCCTCCAGCGGGACCACCAGCTCCAGCCGCACCTTCTCCTGAAAATCCGACTGCAGCACCGGAATCTTCCGCTGGGCCAGCAGGTACTGGAGTTTTCCGTAATCTGTATAATCCGCCGTGACCTTCCAGCAGGCGCCGGCCTTCTTTTCTATGATAATGCTGGCTTCCAGACCTGCCTGCACCGCCTGGGAATAGGCCCGGACCAAACCGCCGGTTCCCAGCAGGACACCGCCAAAATATCTGGTCACTACCACCACGGTATTGTGCAGCTGTGCGCCATTCAGCACATCCAGCATGGGCCGGCCGGCCGTGCCCTGGGGCTCCCCATCGTCCGATGCCCGCTGCAGCTCGCTCCGCTGACCGATCACATAGGCATAACAATTGTGCCGGGCATCCCAGTGTTTTTTCTTAATGCTCTCTATGAAAAGGAGGGCCTCCTCCTCTGTTTCCACCGGCTTCACATAGGCGATAAACCGGGATTTCTTCTCCACGATCTCACCGCTGCCGCCCTGATATACACAGAAATATGCCATCTGTTTTTCCTCCCTGTTCCTGAAATGTTTCTTTCGCCCTTTACCGCCTCCTTCATAAGGCGCTGCTTTCGGAAATATCTCAGCCTTTGTGAACTTTTTAAAACCCGGATGAAGCTCTTTGCTTAAATTTCCCATACCTCATCCCGTAAGAAACATCAAGCCCGTACCAAAACTTCCTTCGCACGAACTGGCACCTCTAAAACAGGCCGGGGACCTGGTGAAACATCAGCGTTTTTTCTATCGCTTCTCGTCATTTCATATTCTGAAGGAAAGGTTCTGAAGGAAAACGCTGATGCAGGAAGTTTTAGTGCTTTATTTCATTTCTGCAGTTTGGTATAATTAATCCAAATATGCACGCGAATCGGCACATCTGCCCGTCCGCTTTGCACCTTGTATCATAAGGAATGCAAAAAATCCTGTCAACCGATTCCTCACAGCACTCGGAATCACTGCAGAAAGCGGGTTCCCTCCTGTGATAACGAAAGGGTTTTATTTATGAATTATGGAAAAATCGGCGTGGAACGAAAGCTGGATCAGCTGGACTCCTCTTCCAACAGGCTCAGCAACAAAGCAGGTCTCTACACCCTGCGCATTGTCCTGTTGCTGGCTGCAGCCGCCATCGTGGCGGTCATTTTTCTCATCTATGGCGCCTACCGGGGCATTATCGATTGTGCGCCGGACATTTCCGATGTCAATATCATGCCAAACGGCAATGTGACCTTTATTTATGATGATGACGGAAATGAGATCCAGAAGCTGAATTCCGCAGAGGGCAACCGGATCTCTGTCTCTATCGATGACATTCCCCTCAACATGCAGCATGCCATCGTGGCCATTGAGGACTCCCGTTTCTACGAGCACAATGGTGTGGACAACAAAGGCATGATGCGGGCCCTGGCCGTGGCCATCAGCTCCGGCTTCTCCCGGACAGAGGGCGCCAGTACCATTACCCAGCAGCTGCTGAAGAACAATGTCTTCACAGACTGGATGAGTGAGACCCGCATGGAAAGTATCCGGCGGAAGATCCAGGAGCAGTATCTGGCCGTCAAACTGGAATCCTACCTCTGGTCCGAAGGGGAAAATGCCAAGGATGTGATCCTGGAAAATTATCTCAATACCGTAAATTTCGGCGCAGGCGCCTACGGGATACAGACCGCAGCCCAGACCTATTTCGGCAAGGACTGCTCCGAGCTGACCCTTTCCGAATGCGCTGTTCTGGCTGCCATTCCCCAGAATCCTTCCAAATGGAATCCCCGGAACTTCCCGGAAAACAACAGGGAACGTCAGCTGGTGGTCCTGCAGTACATGCTGGACCAGGGGTACATCACCCAGGCAGAGTACGAGGAAGCCGTGGCAGATGACGTCTACGCCCGCATACAGACCACTTCCAGTACCCAGCAGACCACGAAGCCCTACTCCTATTTTGTGGATGAGCTCATCGGCCAGCTCAAGGAAGATCTGATGGAGCAGTGCGGCTACACCAGCGTCCAGGCCTCCAATGCCATCTACAGCGGCGGCCTGAAGATCTACACCACCCAGGATTCCCGGATCCAGAACATCATGGAAGAGGAATTCAATGACCCGGAAAATTATCCCGCCAATGTGCAGATCGGTCTGGACTGGGCACTGACTGTGGAGCATGAGGACGGAGAATGGGAGAATTACAGCCGGGAGATGCTGCAGCTCTATTTCCGTCAGACGGACCCGGAGTTTGACCTGCTCTTCGACTCGGAGGAAGAGGCGCAGATGGCCGTGGACCAGTACAAGGCAGCCATTCTCTCGCCCAATGATACCATTATCGCGGAAAAATACACCACATCCCCCCAGCCCCAGGCTGCCATGACGGTCATCGATCAGTCTACCGGCGAAGTCAAGGGTATTGTGGGAGGTCTGGGAGAAAAGACCGCCAGTCTGACCATGAACCGGGCCACGGATGCCACCAGGCAGCCGGGTTCCACCTTCAAGATCCTCAGTACCTATGGACCCGCTCTGGACCTGGGCAAGATCACCCTGGCCACCACTGTGGAGGACAATGAATACAACTATGTGGACGGCAGTCCCGTGCACAATTCAGACGAAGCCTACCACGGAAATGTCACCATCCGCACTGCCATCACGAACTCCTACAATGTTGTGGCGGTCAAGACCCTGACGGAGATCACACCTCAGGTGGGCTTTGACTATCTGATGCAGCTGGGCTTCACCACCCTGATCGATGACAAGAATTATGATGTCCGCCAGCCTCTGGCTCTTGGCGGTGTTACCGATGGCGTGACCAATCTGGAGCTCTGCGCTGCCTATGCGGCTATTGCCAACCAGGGCGTTTATACTACGCCAAAATATTACACCAAAGTCGTGGATTTCAACGGCAATGTCCTGCTGGAAAATACCCACGAGCAGACCAGAGTCTTCAAGACCAGCACAGCCTACATGCTGACCAGTGCCATGGAGGACGTGGTAAAGCAGGGAACCGGTACGGATTTTGCTCTGGAAAATATGACCCTTGCCGGCAAGACCGGTACCACTACTTCCTACCATGATCTGGTTTTCGCCGGCTTCACACCCTATTACACAGCTGCCATCTGGGCCGGCTATGATGTCAATGTGGAACTGCCGGAGGAGATGCGGAACTACCACAAGACCCTGTGGACCAAGGTCATGAACCGGATCCACACCGGCAAACTGAATTCCGGTTTCAAGAAACCAACCACTGTCAAAGAAGCTGCCATTTGTACGGAAAGCGGTTATCTGGCCAACAGCGGCTGTCCGGCCGTCACAGAATATTTTGAAGCATCCAAAGTGCCTACCACCTACTGCACCCAGCATTCTTCCTATGTACCGACGCCAGAGTACACACCGGAGCCCACGGCAACCCCCACGCCCACAGAGACACCGGAGGTGACAAAGGAGCCGAAGCAGACGCCGGAGCCCACGGAAGCGCCTACAGAGGAACCCACACCGGAGCCTACAGAGGAACCTGCACCGGAGCCTACGGAGGAACCGGAACCGGAGCCTACGGAAGAACCGGCACCGGAGGAAGACGTACCGGTGGATGAGTAGCACAAAGAGAAGGTATAGGTAAAGTACACGTAAAGGAAGCCCCCACGGTATCTCCTATGGATACTGTGGAGGCTTTCATTTACTTTGCGCAAACTTCCCATGCCGCTTCTCTTCATGCAGCATCAGACCCTCTGTATATCACGAAACCCTGCAGCAACTCCCTCTGCGCAAGCAACATTTTCTAAAACAATCCCAGGTCTGGTGAAATATCAAATTCTTTCTGTGGCTTTGTCATGTTTTCGTTCCCCGGCAGTCAACGTTCCGGGAAGGAACCCCTGAGTGAAAAATTTCAGATATATTTCATTTCTCCTGGTAAGACAACTCCCACACTTCCCCATAAGAATACAGGGGTTCCTCCGTCAGCAGGCACATGAGGACGAAGGCCTCATAGGGATTTACCGGATAGATCTCCATCATACCGGCCTCTGACAGGATCTGATTGATCCGGTCGATATACTGCATGTACCGTTCTCCCGGGAAATCGCGCTCTACAGTTGTGGCATAAATGAAGAAGAGCAGAGTGATCAGATCGAAGCGTTCCACGCTGTGTTTCTTTTCCAGGATCTGAGCGATGCGCTGCCGGCTCATGCGCCGGGACTGGAACTGTTTGGAAAGTAAGGACAGGGACATCTTCTGCAGATTGCCGCTCTTGTTCACCGGGATGCCGCTGCAGAGCATCTTCTCCAGGTCTCCCGGATTGATATCTGCGGCAGTGATCTCCGGTCTGTCGGGATCTCTGGCCTCCTCATTGTTGTAGATATCGGCAATGATGTTCCGGCATTGCCGGTAAAGTTCCTCAAAGGTCTCCAGCGCCTTCTGCTGCTTCTCCTCCTGCACCTGCTTCCCTTTCAGATATTGCAGATAGCGGCGCAGATTTTCCTCATCCCCCAGATACATGCGGGGATTGGACCGCATGGCATTCCAGAGATTCTCCTTCATGTCTGCTGCCGGTCCCTCCGCAGCCTGCAGCAATTCCTCTGCCTTGCTGTAGGGCAGGCCCTTGTGGAAGCAGTACCAGTAAACGCACTCCTGCTCATTGGAAAAGTCGATGTCTTCCTCCTGCAGTACCTTGGTCAGAAATTCGGAGACCTCGTCATCTGTCATGGCCAGGCCAAAGCCCAGCAGAAAAATGGTACTGCGTTTCACCGTTGCCTGCCGCAGCCAGTCCCGGACCGTGGCTCTCCAGCGCTTGCTGGTGGGTTCGAAAGAGCGGGGGGCCTGATTTGCCTGAAAGGAATTCATGATGATGTCCATGTATACGTCATCTGTGACATCCCGGAAGGCCCTGGGAATATCTGTCTTTTTGAAGATATACCGTTTCAGATAATCCTTGAAAGATACGATCTCCATCTGTCCGGACAGGAACTCAAAGATGGTGTCCGTATCCGTTTCCTGAAACTTTCTGGAATCCAGGATGCCGTTCATGTTGCGGATGGCCCTCTGGGTATAATCATAATCCCGGATGGTGCTTGTAAAATCAAAATCCAGTAAACTTGCCATAGCTGCTGTTCCTCCTCGATGGAAAGATTATACCACACTTTCTGTTCCGGGCTGTAGTATGCGGCTTGCAATCCGGCGTTCCCGGACAACCCGCCCGCTGATTTTTTGCATCGCATCATATGATACTTTTAGCGAATGCGGACCTCTCCCACTTATGGGGCAGATCAGGACGATGTACCGGTAACGTGGTGGTACATTTTAGCAACATCGTCATTCATGTTCTCAGGAAGGATCCTGATATCAGGGTGTGCATTCTGAAAATTCACAAACAGCTGATGTGCAAATCCCTGTCCAACCCAGTCAATCTCATCAAAGTCAACAACGACCTCCTGGAATTTTTCCAGTCTGTTGCAAACGCGTTTCGCCTGCGATCTGGAAACAGGAGCCGAGTCAAACATGTTTTTTAACGGAATCTTCGTCCGGATAAAGCCACCATCAACATTTGCGTATGTGTCAAATATGTCTTTCGGCGTTTTTCGTGAAAAATTTGAAAGTTCCATGATGATGCATGTACCTTTCTTAGCTTCCGTCATCAAATCGAAAATCCTGCTGTCGTCATACTTGTTGCTTGTGAATATCTTCCCATCTGAAACAATAAAAAAGTTATCCATTAATTTAGAGCTGAAAAAAATCCCTTCTCCGGAATGATTTCGGGGATCCGTCGTAAGTTTTCCCTTAAACAATTCACAGATTGCTTCATCTGCAGTGGAAAACCCAAAATGCTCCATGATCTTACGGAAAATGCCCACTCCGTCATCGTATAAAATGACTCTGGTGGTCAGAAAATCCTGCGAGACGGTTACATGAAGATTTTCTGCCATAGAATGATCCATAACATTATTTACCATCTCACTCAGGACATAATCCCAAATATTCTGAACGTTTGTTTCAAACTCCTTTATATGCACTTTCAGACATGCATCAAAAGCATATGTATCATCCTCCAGATCACCTTTGCTCCTGCATAACTCATAGGTGAAATCCCGGCAGACCAATGCATACTCTCCCCGTTTTACCTTTTTTATAATGTTATCCTTCTCCAATTCATTAATATAAGAATGGATCGTAGATGGATTCACTTCGAATGTTGCAGCTACCGTCCTGGAAAGCGCCGGCGCTCCCTGTGATACTTTTTCTAAAATATATCTCTTGATCGCTGTCTTTTTTTCCTCACTGAACTTCATAAACTCCCTTTCTCTGAAAACAAGCATGGCACCTTGTGCCACTACAATTTTATGATATGGACGCCTGACTTCGCCTGCTTCGATTCCCTATATCATGAAAAACATCCATGGTATATCGCATACCACCACAATTTTATGATACTGCGCCTGACTTCGCCTTGCAGCTCTGCATAAGTTCGAAGACGGAAGTCAATAGATTTCCTGTCTCACTTATCCCGTCAGGCTGACAAGAATTCGAATTCCCACGCCGAATAAATTCGTCGCTCCATTCGAATTTTTGTTGGGGGCTTCAAAGCATGTAAAAAAGTGTCCACACTTCCCAGGGGAAGTGCGCCCATTTTTCGCCTGCTTTGATCTCCCGTATCATAAAAATATCATTTTTGTTGTTTATTCGTCAACGTTTACTTGTTTATTTTGTATTTTTAGTTGTTTTAAAAATATTTATTCCAATTTTCGGTAAATACTGCACACTGAAAGAGCAGATTCTCCTGCACGGGGGCTGTGCACAATTAAAACAAGCCGGGATTTCTCCCGGCAAATGTGCTACCAGCTTTTCGTTCCCCGACAGTCTATATTCTGTGGGAAGATTCCGGAGCAGGAAATTTCAGTAACTTTACTTATATCAGCTCTACATCATAATCCGCAATCCGATAATAATTACAGCCATTTATAACAATCTGCATGGTCTTCTTCCCATCCAGCGGAACATCCAGTTCCGGATTATCTTCATTATAGGTGCCATACAGCTTACCATCCAGATAAATGCTGACACCCGTCGCATCATCTGCATTTTTCTCAGGAAAATTATAGTTTCTGAAGACTATCCCGGTAAACCGACTGGCACCATATATCCTGTATGTTCTGGAATTTTCCGCCTGTGAATTGGTACCTGCCAGTACAAAATTCTTTTCTGTACCTTCGATATCTCTTTCTGCTGTCATAATGCGCAGATCCCCCTCTGCACCTTTATCGACCAATTCCAGTTTCTCCAGCGGGTCTGAGAAAGATACCGTTTCTGCAGCAGTTGAATAACAGCCCTTTGTGTTTGTAAAAGCCAGATCTGCCAGGCGCATTGTTGTTGCACCTTTGATGCAGATCTCCAGAGTTTTTGCCTGATCCAGAGGGAGATGAAATTCATTCGTATATTCTGAAGACTCCCCCTGCTTTGGACTGAATTCGTAAACCTCTTCTCCATCCAGTGAAATGCGGACATAGGTCTGATCCCTGGTATAAATATCCGCATAGTCTGCATTGATCAGAGCAATTCCATCCAGATAGGCATAGATCCTGTCCAGAGAGGTCAGATCGATTGTCCAGATATTATCGACGTCCTTGGTCATGCCACCGATTGCATCCTCATAATATGTTCCGCTGATGTCCTGGCAATAATGATAGGCAAAAACATCCTGACCCATATCCAGATCCGATGCAGCAAGATACTGTCCGGTCTTAGAAGAAGCTGCTTTCTTTTCTTCAGTGGCCGCTGAGACAGCCGTCGACACATCCTCTACTGCGTAATCGGCGATCCTGTAGTAGTTGCAACCATTGATCACGATCGTCAGGGTTTCTTTTCCCTCTAAAGGGACATCCATCGACGGATTATTTTCATTGTAGCTGCTATACAGTTTGTCATCCAGATAAATGCTGACACCCACTGAGTCATCCGCAGTTTCTGACGGGAAGTTATAATTTCGAAAAACTGTGCCGGTAAAACGAACTGCTCCGTTGATCTTGTATTTTCTGATGTTATCCGCCTGGGAAGCAGTACCCGCCAGTACAAAATTCCGCTCCTTGCACTCCTCATCTCTCTCAGCGCACATGACACGGAGGTCTCCGTCAGTGCCCTTGCCGACCAGTTCCAGTTTCTCCAGCGGATTCGAGAAAGGATCAGTGTCCATTGCTGTTGTATAACACCCTTCGCTGTTTGTGAAAGCCAGATCGGCCAGGCGCATTGTCGTTGCACCTTTGATGCAGATCTCCAGAGTTTTTGCCTCTCCTAATGGCAGATGAAACTCCTCTGTATATTCTGAGGAAGCACCCTGCTTCGGGCTGAACTCGTAGACCTTTTCCCCGTCCAGCGAGATGCGGATATAGTTCTGATCCCAGGCATAGACCTCCGTATCATCCCCTTCCTTCAGGGATACACCGTCCAGAGAGACCTGCGCATAGTTATCATCCTGAGTGTAAACATCTGCATAATCTGCATTGACCAGAGCAATTCCATCCAGATAGGGATAAGTCCCATCCAGAGAGGTCAGATCCACCGTCCAGACATTGTCGATGTCCTTAGTCATGCCACCAATCGCATCCCGGTAATATGTTCCATTGACTGCCTGACAATAATGATAGGCAAAAACATCCTGATCCGTGATCAGATCCGATGCAGCAAGATACTCTGCTTCAGGTACAGGAGGCTCCTGCTCTTCTTCTGCTATTGGTGTGCCTGTTGGCAGAGCAGTTTCTGCCATATTGGCATCTGTACCACTGCCGTCAGACTGCGTAAATGTCCGGCTGTTCCAGATATAGAAGGCACCCAAAGCAATGCCCAGAATGCAGGCAAAAACTGCTGCTGTCAGCAAAGATGTCCTTCGTATGGTTTTCTTCTTTTCATAGCTGATCTCCTGCTTTTTTTGAACAAGCTTCCGCCTGACTTTATAAGTCCCTGCTCTCAGGCGCTGCAGATCCGCTCTCATCTGACCGGCGGTTTTATAACGTTTATCCGTGGCAAAAGCACAGGCCTTGAGGATGATCTCCGATAAACCTTCTGATGCATCCACCGGTCGTGGCAGAGCCTCTCCTTTCATTCGCCGGTGCAGGGCCTCTTCCAGATCTGAAAAGCTGACCATGCCCTTTTCTACCGGAACAAAAGGCTCCCTGCCCCGGTTCACCAGCTGGTACATGATCAGGCCCAGGGAATAAATATCCACCTGCCCATTATAAGCAGAACCGGTATAAAGCTCCGGTGCCATGTATTTGAAGGTACCCTTGATGGTATTGGTAGAGGTCTTGTCCAGCCGCTTGGCGATGCCGAAATCGCTCAGCTTGAAGCCGCCCGCCTCCGTGACCAGAATATTGTCTGGCTTCAGATCCCGGTGGACGATATGCTGTCGCTCACATTCCTCCAGAGCACCGCAGATATCCAGCCCCAGCCGGATGACCTTGTCTTCATCGAAATTGATGGAGGTCAGCTCTTCCAGCA
>R14__coassemble_528_pt1 | contig 25814 bp, 25 predicted proteins | sample R14__metabat2_high_PE_030 | metagenome-assembled genome bin R14 | reverse complement strand
GGTCTGCTGCCCCAAAACGCACCTCTACTGACCTGCCGGCCCTTCCGTTCCCCTCATCACACCCTCTCTCCTGCCGCTCTTTGCGGCGGCGGCATGATCCCCAAGCCCGGGGAAGTCACGCTGGCCCACCGGGGTGTCCTCTTTCTGGATGAGCTGCCGGAAGTCCCTGCCCGGACGCTGGAAATGCTGCGGCAGCCTCTGGAAGACCGGAAGATCATGCTGTCCAGAGCCTCCGCCACCTATGTTTTTCCTGCGGAATTTCTCCTGATCGCAGCCATGAACCCCTGCCCCTGCGGCTATTATCCGGATATCAACCGCTGCACCTGTACTCCCAAAGACATCCTGAATTACCGCAGAAGGATCAGCCAGCCCATCCTGGACAGGATCGATCTGCGGGTAGAGGCGCCGGCTGTGACCTACGAAGACCTGCGCAGCAGCGCCGCAGATGACCTCTCCTCGGAAAAGATGCGGCAGCAGGTCACTGCAGCCTGCGAACTGCAGAAAGAACGCTATCAGAACCTGCCCATCCTTTTCAACAGTGAACTTGGAGCCGGGGACCTGGATCTCTACTGCCCTGTCTCTCCGGAGGCCGGCCGTCTGCTGGAGCAGGCTTTCCGCCACCTGCAGCTGAGTGCCCGGGGCTATCACCGGATCCGCAAAGTGGCCCGGACCATCGCCGATCTGGAAGGGGAAAATGAGATCAAGGAAGCCCACATCAGTGAGGCCATCTGTTACCGAAGTGAAGAAAAGAATGCTCTGACCTGACAGGAGGAAGATCATATGCCGACCAGATATATTTCCAGAAATGAAGCAGCCTACCCGGAAATCCTCCGGAATTACCCCCGCATGCCTGCCGGGCTCTACCTGCGGGGCTCTCTGCCGGATCCGGACAGACCGGCAGTTGCCATGGTAGGCGCCAGAGCCTGCAGCGCTTATGGCAAGCGGCAGGCCCTGCATTTTGCCGGTGTGCTTGCCGCAAACGGTGTACAGATCATCTCCGGCATGGCTTTCGGCATCGATGCCTGGTCTCACCTGGGGGCACTGGAGGCAGGCGGTGACACCTTCGCTGTTCTGGGCTGCGGTGCGGATCTCTGCTATCCCGCAAAGAACAGAAAGATCTATGAGGCCATCCTGGCTGCCCCTGCCAGCGGCATACTCACCGAGTTTGAAGACGGCACCCAGCCCCTGGCCTGGCATTTTCCTGTCCGCAACCGCATCATCAGCGCTCTGGCGGACCTGGTGCTGGTGGTGGAAGCCAGATCCCGGTCCGGCTCCCTGATCACAGCGGATTATGCCCTGGAACAGGGAAAGAATATCTATGCAGTCCCCGGCCGTCTGGAGGACAGCTGCAGTGGAGGCTGCAATGAGCTGATCGCACAGGGAGCCGGCATCGCCACCTGTCCGGAGCTTCTGCTGGAAGTACTTGGTGTGAAGGAATACCGACCGGCCTGCCCCCTCCCACAGAAGCCCCAGACTGCCTCCGGTTTCTTCCCCTCTGAAAGAAAAAAACGCGCTCCCTCATCACCGACAGATCCCGATCTTGCCCACGTTACATTCAAAAACAGCCCTCCTGCATCCTCTCCCTCTTCCCAGGCATCCGAAAACACTTCTGCCATCCCCTCTGCCCCACGGGACCCATCCCGCCGGGAAAAGTCACCCGGGAAAACGATCTTTTCAGGAAAAGAAAAAGTCCCCCAAAGGGAGGATCCCTTTCAGAGACTTACAGAAACGGAGCAGAAGATCTGTGCCATGACCAGGGAGAAGATCTGCTCTCTCAATGACCTGTCCACCGCGCTGTCTCTGCCCCAGGACAAACTCTGTTTTCTCCTGCTGCAGCTGGAACTGCAGGGCTATATAGAAGAGGTGGTCAGCGGATTTTTCTCCTGCCGCACGCCGGAAACTGCCCATTCCATTGGACAGCTGGCACATTCCGTATGACCGTGTACCTTGCGTCAGCTTCTTCCGAGGCACTGAAATGGGTGATGAAAACAGGTCGCTGAGATCAAACATCCATATAGAAAACATCCAGGGTACGTCATGGGTCACCACAATTTTATGATACGGCCCACTCTCCGGCATCATCCCTTCATCCGCAGGATATCAAAGGGCTCTGCCTGACCGGAAAGCTGCACCAGCAGCTCCTGACCGGCATGGGGACAGGAGGGCATAGTCTCCCCCGTCTCAGCATCAAAGATCCCCTCTACCTTTACCAGGGGATTGCTGCCGTCCGGCTTCATGATCTCGATCTCATCGCCGACGCAGAACTTATTTTTCTGCTTCAGCCGATAGCGGCCATCTTCTGTCTTGCCGGCCACATATCCCAGGTAAATAAATTCCCGGACATAGGTATTGTTGTCATAGATCTGGTCCTCTTTCCCCGGCTTTCCATAGAAAAATCCCGTGGTGAAGAGGCGGTAGGTACAATTGGAGATCTGCTCCCGGTACCAGGGCATATGGGCCTGATAGCTGGCCGGATCTTCGAAATAATGATCAATAGCCTTGCGATAGGTCCGGGCCACAGTCGCCACATACAGAGCCGTCTTCATGCGGCCTTCGATCTTGAAGCTGTCGATGCCTGCCTCCACCAGATCCGGGATATGCTCGATCATGCAAAGGTCCTTGGAATTGAAGATAAAGGTGCCCCGCTCATTTTCTGTCACCGGGAAATATTCTCCGGGACGGGTCTCCTCCATCAGGGAATACTTCCAGCGGCAGGGATGGGTACAGGCACCCTGATTGGCATCCCTGCCGGTCAGAAAGCTGGACAGCAGGCAGCGGCCGGAATAGGAAATGCACATGGCCCCATGGACAAAAGTCTCCAGCTCCAGTTCCGCCGGGATCCGCTCCCGGATCTCCCGGATCTCCTGCAGGGAAAGTTCTCTGGCCGTCACGATCCTGGTGGCCCCCAGTCTGTGCCAGAAAAGGCACGTCTCATAGTTGGTATTGTTGGCCTGGGTACTGATATGCCGCTCCAGAGAGGGGCATACTTCCCCGGCCAGCATGAACACGCCGGGATCTGCTATGATCAGACCATCCGGTCCCATGCCCTCCAGTTCCTTCAGATATGTCCGCACCCCGGAAAGATCCCTGTTGTGGGCCAGGATATTGACCGTGACATAGACCTTCACACCGTGGTCATGGGCAAAACGGATGCCCTCCGCCATGTCCTCCGGAGAAAAATTTTTGGCCTTGGCCCGCAGGCCGAAGGCCTCCCCGCCGATGTAGACCGCATCCGCGCCAAAGGTCACCGCGACCTTCAGAACCTCCAGAGAGGAAGCCGGTACCAGAAGCTCCGGTTTTCTTTTTTTCTTTCTCTGTTCCTCTGTATATTCCGTCATAGTTCTCCTTGCAGGGCATCTGCCCCTTTTCTCAAAATGATGCAGCCGGTCGTGCCCGGTACGCCTGCTGCCTTACTTCATCACAGATACTGCCAGTCCGTCGCCGATGGGCAGGATCGTGGTGGTCAGACAGTCATGGTGCATCAGATCATACAGGTATTCCCGCATTCTCTTATAAATGGTGCGGTTTCTGCGCTCCACCAGGAAATGGGACTCCACCAGATCTCCGTCCTGCAGGACATTGTCCGACAGCAGGATGCTGCCGGGATGCATCAGCCGCAGCACCTCCGGCAGGTAGCGGGGATACTGGCCCTTGGCCGCATCCATGAAGATCAGATCATAGGAAGGCTTCAGGGTCGGCAGGATCTCTGCCGCATCTCCCTCCAGAAGGGTGATCTGCTCTTCAAAGCCGGCTCTGCGGAAATTTTCCCTGGCCAGCGGGATCCGCTTTTCGTAATTTTCTATGGTAGTAATGGAAGCGCCCGGCCTGCCATAGCTGGCCATTAAAATAGCGGAAAAACCTACCGCAGTTCCCACTTCCAGGATCCGCTCCGGCTGCTGAAACTGCAGCAGAACCTTCAAAAAGCTTTGCACCTCTCTTCGGATCAGAGGCACAAAGCTTCCGCGGGCTTCTCTTTCCAGTTCTTCCAGAAAAGGCGTATTTCCCGGATTCAGGGACTCTATATAGGAAAGCATTCTTTCATTGACGATCAAGATTCTCCTTCCTCCTCTTCTGCTCCCGGCTGTCCTTCCGTGTCCACCTGGGCCAGTACAGCCAGCATCTCATCCACTGTCATGGAGGTGCTCAGCACGTAGGTGCCCGGCAGGATCATATCGTGATAATCAGAGATCTGCTCCTTCAGCCGGAAGACCAGACCGTCTTTTTCGATCAGACCATTCTCCTTCAGCAGCGTCCCGATCTCATCCACAGACATATCATCTGTGATGACCACAGTGACCTCACGGCCCTCTGTCTGATCTGCCGCCAGAGGTTTTTCATAAAAAACATCATGCGCCAGAGAATAGGCCCACCGTCCCACCAGGATCAGCAGGGTTGCAGCCAGCAGGTACATCAGGATCCTGCCCATGCCGCTGACCCGGGACAGAATCCCCTTTCTTCTGACGCCCGATGTGGTTTTTCTTCCCTTCTCTGTTCTGACGTCCGATGTGGTTTTTCTGCCTTTCTCTGCCATATCTGTCCTATGCCTCCATGATGATGGGAAGGATCATGGGCCTTCTTCTGGTCCGTTTCCATACAAAAGCACCCAGGGTATCCTTGGTGACTGACTTGAGTCTGTTCCAGTCCGCATTTTTCTTTTTCAGAGCATCGGCAAGGGCATCCTCCACCAGAATGCGGGCCTCCTCCAGAAGGTCCTCCGATTCTCTGACATAGACAAAGCCCCGGGAGATGATCTCCGGTCCCGACAAAAGCTGGCTGGAATATTTCTCCAGGGTCATAACGACCACAATGATGCCGTCCTCAGACAGATGCTGTCTGTCTCTCAGCACAACATTTCCCACATCGCCGACGCCAAGGCCGTCCACCATAACGGAGCCTACCGGCACCTGGCCGTTGACCGCCGCTTTTTTTGCATCCAGTTCCAGCACCTGGCCGGACTTCAGGATGAAAATATTTTTCTCCGGGATCCCCAGCTCCGCTGCCAGATTGGCCTGGGCTTTCAGATGCCGGTATTCTCCGTGCACCGGGATGGCAAATCTGGGCTGTACCAGTGTGTAGATCAGCTTGATCTCCTCCTGGCAGGCATGTCCGGAAACGTGCACATCCTGGAAGATCACATCTGCTCCCATGGCATTCAGCTCATTGATCACCTTGGAAACGGCCTTTTCATTTCCCGGAATGGGATTGGAGCTGAAAATGATCACGTCTCCCGGCAGAATGGCAACCTTGCGGTGAATATTTGCGGCCATTCTGGAAAGAGCGGCCATGGATTCTCCCTGGCTGCCGGTGGTCACCAGCACCATCTGCTCCTGGGGGTATTTTTTCATGTCATCAATATCCACCAGAGTATGCTCCGGAATACTAAGGTAGCCCAGTTCGGAAGCTGTGGCAATGATATTGACCATGCTCCTGCCTTCCACGACCACCTTCCTGCCGAATTTGTGGGCAGAATTCAGGATCTGCTGCACCCTGTCCACATTGGAAGCAAACGTGGCGATGATGATCCTGCGGTTGTTGTGCTCGGCAAAGAGGCTGTCAAAGGTCCTGCCCAGCGTTTTTTCCGACATGGTAAAGCCGATACGTTCTGCATTTGTGCTGTCACACATCAGAGCCAGCACACCCTTCCTGCCAAGTTCTGCGAAACGCTGCAGATCTATGGCATCGCCGAAGACCGGCGTATAGTCCACCTTAAAATCACCGGTATGTACAATGGTACCCACCGGAGAATGAATAGCCAGAGCAGCTGCACCCTGGATGCTGTGATTGGTTTTGATAAATTCTACCTTGAAATCTCCCAGACGAATGGTCTGTCCAAAATCCACGGTCTTTCTTCTGGTGACCCCCAGGAGATTGTGTTCCTGCAATTTATTTTCGATCAGACCGATGGTCAGCTTGGTTCCATAGACCGGTACATTGATCTCCTTCAGGATGTAAGGCAGAGCGCCGATATGGTCCTCATGCCCGTGGGTGATCACAAAACCCTTGACCAGATCCAGATTGTTTTTCAGATAGGTCACATCTGGCAGTACCAGGTCGATTCCCAGCATATCATCCTCCGGGAAAGCCAGACCGCAGTCCACAACAAGAATACTGTCCCCGTATCGGAAGGCAGTAATATTCATCCCGATCTGTTCCAGTCCGCCCAGCGGGATGATCTGTAATTTATTTTTTTCCTTACTCAAAAAATCCTCCGTCATATTCTCCCGGCCGCCTGCCCTCGATGCCCCGCACCCTGTCAGCAGACTGCCTGTATTTTGCTTATCTCAGCTCCGTATCCTCCAGCATCTTCTGAAAGATCTCTGCTATGGCTTCCAGTTCCACGCTCTCCTCCACCATAACATAGTCGGCTTCTTCCTCACCGTCTGCGGACCTGTCTTTTAAAATATATGCATTTGCCTCCTCGCCGTCGGAATCGGAAACCAGCAGATAATTCACTCCGTTCACTCTGGTCTGTTCCTCAACGAAGAATTCTACCTGACCCTCATCGGTCAGGAAACTGATCTTTTCCATCATTGCTCTGTATGCTCCTGCTGATAAAGATAATCCAGATATCCCTGCAGGATAAACACTGCAGCGATCTCATCCACATACTCTTTGCGTTTTTCTCCCCGGATCCCAAGCTCCGTCATAGTCTGGTGGGCAGATACCGTAGACAGCCTCTCATCCCACATGACTACTTCCAGGCCGGTCCGCTTTTCCAGCATCTCCCTGAACTCCAGGCTTTTTTCCGCCCGGTCACCGATGTCATTGTTCATGTGCTTGGGGAAACCCAGGACGATCTTTTCCACCTGATATTCCTCCACCAGTTCCTGCATCCTGGCCAGAGTCTGCCGCAGTTTGTTTTCGGATTTTCTGCGCACGATCTCAAGCCCCTGCGCCGTCAGGCCCAGAGGATCGCTGATGGCAACGCCTACTGTCTTTGATCCATAATCCAGTCCGAGAATTCTCATCAGTCCAGTGTTTCCTTCCAGGATTCGTTTCTGATATACTCCTTCAGGAGTTCCTCCATGATCTCATCGCGCTCGACCTTCATGATCATGCTTCTGGCTCCGTTGTGGTTGGTAATGTAGGTCGGGTCGCCGGACATGATATAGCCGACGATCTGATTGACGGGATTGTAACCTTTTTCTTCCATGGCATGATAAACCAGATCCAGCACCTGTTTGACAGAGACCTCCGGAACTGTGAATACATTGAAGTATTGTGTATTGCCTAAATCACTCATATGGTATCCTCACTATTCTATGGAAGTTCGGCTTTTTCTTGAAAGCACATAATAATCTGATTATATTTTACCCTATCTACGGCAAAATAGCAACCTTCAGGACTTCATCGGTCAGGAAGCCCTCCAGCCGGACCCTGCAGATGCAGCCCCGCAGATCCTCTTCGGACACTGCAGCCGTCCGGATATACTCTCTGGTGTAACCGGTCCAGCAGAGCCGGCCGCCGATCTCCTCCTGCTCTTCAAAAAGGACCTCTGCTTCTTCCGAAAGGAAAGACGTCAGAAAGGCATGCTTCTTTTCCTCATGGATCCTGCCCAAGACCTGGCCCCGGCTCTTTTTGACCTTTTCCGTCAGCTGATCCGGAAAAGCGGCCGCCCTGGTGCCTTCCCTTCTGGAATAGGGGAAGATGTGGGTCTCGTAGAAGGAGATTTCTTCCACAAAGGCCCTGCAGGCTTCAAAATCCTCCTCTGTTTCTCCCGGAAAGCCGGTGATCACATCTGTGGTCAGGGCCGGCCGTCTGAAATATTTCCGGAGGATGCTGCATTTTTCCCGGTACTCTTCCGCAGTATAATGCCGGTTCATCCGCTGCAGGGTCCTGTTGCAGCCGCTCTGCAAGGACAGATGAAAATGCGGGCAGAACTTCCTCATGCCGGCCAGCGCTTCAGCAAACTCCTCCGTAATGATCCCCGGCTCCAGAGAGCCCAGACGGATCCTCTCCACACCGTCAATAGCGTGGACGACCCGGATCAGATCCAGAAGGCCCATCTGCTCTTCCCGGTCTCTGCCATAGGAACTCAGATGAATGCCGGTCAGCACGATCTCCCGGACACCGCCGGCAGCCAGCCGCCTGCATTCCTCTGCCACACTTTCCGGACTGCGGCTGCGGATCCGGCCCCTGGCAAAGGGAATGATACAATAGGAGCAGAACTGATTGCAGCCGTCCTGCACTTTGATGAAAGCTCTGGTGCTGTTTTCAATATGGGAAACAGACAGGTGATCATAGGTCCATTGCTCCGGCAGAGCGGTATCGGGTACTGCATGGCTCTCCAGATAGGCAGCAAGGACCTCCACCAGATCGTCTTTCTGCTCGTTTGGCAGTACCAGATCAATGGCCGGGTCCACCTGCAGATCCTTCTCTCTGGTACGGGCAGCGCAGCCCGCTGCGATCACCACCGCATCCGGGTTCATTTTTCTGGCCCTGTGCAGCATCTGGCGGGATTTTCTGTCCGCGATATTTGTTACTGTGCAGGTGTTGATCACATAAACATCTGCGCCGGGGGCAAAGGGCACGATCTCATAGCCCGCTGCCTCCAGCTGCTGCTGCATGGCCTCCAGCTCATAGGCATTGACCTTGCAGCCCAGATTGTGTAAAGCAGCTTTTCTTCCCATCCTACATTCCTCAGGCAACCTCCGAAACTCTGTTGACTTTTCCCATTCCCGCGTTTAATATAAAGGCAGGTATCAAATGCCATTTTTTTAGGAGGTAATTATATATGAAAACAGTTCAGATCTCTCTGAATTCCATTGACAAAGTTAAGTCTTTTGTGAATGATATTGCAAATTTCGACTTCGATTTTGATCTGATCTCCGGCAGATACATCATTGATGCAAAATCCATCATGGGTATCTTCAGTCTGGATCTGGCAAAGCCCATCGACCTCTGCATCCATTGTGATGAGGGGCAGGAGGATGCTGTTCTGGCAAAGCTGGAGCCCTACATGATCTGATCAGGATCACTCATACATCAGGATTTCAGAGATATTCGCCCGGCGTTTCCGCCGGGCGTTTTTATTTCTCTGCCTTACGCTTCCACTTCGATGGTCTCCGCTGTCTCAATGGCGGTCTTCAGCATCTCGTCGATCACATCCTCCAGTTTTCTTTCCGACCGTTTGATGGCCCGCAGATTGGGCTTGGTCACCGGATGCTTGGCCACAAAGATGGTGCAGCAGTCCTCAAAGGGAAGAATAGAAGTCTCATAGGTACCGATCTGTATGGATTTCTCCACGATCTCCACCTTGTCATAGCCGATCAGGGGCCGGTAAACCGGCAGCGTGCAGACTTCATTGGTGCAGGCCAGGCTGTGCATGGTCTGACTGGCCACCTGTCCGATACTCTCTCCTGTGACCAGGCCCAGAGAGCCATCCTGCGCCGCAAAGGCTTCCGCGATCTTCATCATATAACGCCGCATGATGATGGTCAGTTCATCGTGGGGACACTTCTCATAGATGGCCAGCTGGATCTCCGTGAAATTCACCACATGCAGACGGATAGGTCCGCAATAGACGGCGATCTCTTTTGCCAGATCCACTACCTTCTGTTTTGCCCGCTCACTGGTATAGGGCGGCGCATGGAAATAGACCGCATCGATCTTTACGCCCCGCTTGGCCACCATATAACCTGCCACCGGGGAATCGATGCCGCCGGATAACAGCAGCATGGCGCTGCCGTTGGTACCCACCGGCATGCCGCCGGGGCCGGGGATCTCTTCGGAATAAATGTAGACCTTATTGCGGATCTCCACTGTCAGCAGGATATCCGGTTTGTGAACATCCACATGCAGATGGGGACATTCATCCAGGATCACACCTCCCAGCTCCATATTGATATCCATGGAGTTCATGGGGAAGTTTTTATCCGCTCTTCTGGTATAGACCTTGAAGCTCTGCTCTCCTTCCGGATACTGCTCCTTCACATAAGCCAGCACATCTGCTGCCAGCTGGTCGAAGCTGCCCTTCTCAGCGATCACAACAGGGCACACACCCCAGATGCCGAAAATCTTTGTCAGCTTGTCCAGGACCTCATCATAGTCAAAGTCGCTCTGCGCAATGGCATACATTCTGCCCTGCTCACTGGTCACCTGAAAATCTCCGTCCAGGCCGGACAGACTGCGCTCGATATGACGCATCAGAGCGTTTTCAAAGATCCAGCGGTTTTTTCCCTTGATGCCGATCTCGGCATATTTGATCAAAAAAGCCTGAAACATAATCTCCTCCTGCGCTATCTGCGCACAAATCTCCGCAGCATGGGCAGGACCTCACGCAGCGTATTCAGTGTATAATCGATCTCTTCCTCTGTAGTCTCCTCACAGAAACTGAAGCGGACTGCTGACTCCATCTCCTGCTTTGTACAGCCAATGGCAGTCAAGGTGGCGCTGGCTGCTCTCTTGTGACTGGAGCAGGCGCTTCCCGCGGAAACATAGATACCTCTGTCCTCCAGCGTATGCAGAAGGACTTCGCTCCGCACACCCAGAAAGGAAGCGTTGACGATGTGCGGCGCGCTTTTGCTGCCCCGGAAGCTGTGCACCTCAACATCCTCCAGGGCCTCCAGACCACTGATCAGCCTGTCCTTCAACTCCTCCATGTGGGCCGCATTTTCCTTCAGCTCCCTGTGCATCTTCTCTGCCGCAGCGGCAAATCCCACGGCCCCCGGAACATTGTCCGTGCCGGAACGCATGGCATTCTGCTGGCCGCCGCCCAGGATCATGGGCCGGATCTTGACACCGTCCCTGATATAAAGCATGCCGATCCCCTTGGGACCGTGGACCTTATGGGCACTGACGGAGAGCAGATCGATCTTCATGGATCTGGGCCGGATCTCCAGCTTGCCATAGGCCTGGATGGCGTCCACATGAAAATAAGTCCGGGGATTTTTCTTTTTGATCAGTTCCCCGATCTCCCGGATGGGCTGCACTGCTCCCATCTCATTGTTGACGAACATGATGGATACCAGCAGGGTCTCATCGCAGATCGCCGCTTCCAGCTCCTCCGGGCGGATCAGCCCACGCTCATCCACCGGCAGCTTGGTGATCCGAAAACCTCTTTCCTCCAGGGCTGCCAGAGGGGCAGAGATAGCCGCATGCTCGATCTGTGTGGTGATGATATGATTGCCCCGGCGCTTTCCCGCTTCCGCGATCCCCTGCAAAGCCCAGTTGTTGGACTCTGTGCCGCCGGAGGTATAATAGATCTCACCGGGTGAGACCTTCATGGTCTTTGCCAGGGTCTCCGATGCCTGCCGCAGAAGCATCTCTGCCTCCACACCCTTTCTGTGCATGGAGGAGGGATTTCCATAATCCTCCATCATGCAGCGCACTACGGCATCCTTTACTTCTTCATAACACCTGGTCGTAGCCGAATTGTCTAAATATGCTTCCATGTTGAATTCCTGTCATCAATGCCGGAACTGCGGCAGCATCCCATTTTTTAAAGACTGCCATGCAATTCCGGATACCTGTCATACTCTTTCCCTCTTCCGATCAGACTGCCGGAAAATTAAACACCTTTCAGTCTGACAAAAACAGGATTTTCCCGCCATTTGTCTCTGAAACAATCATACTTTCAGATAGGGCATGCCTGCTTTCACCCTGCATCATCCTCCAGCAGATACATGAGGATAGACAGCATGGTCATGCCGGCTGTCTCTGTCCGGAGGATCCGTCCTCCCAGAGTCAGGGTCTGAAAGCCCTCGCTTTCCGCTTCGGAGACTTCTTTCTCCGAAAAGCCGCCCTCCGGGCCGATCAGCACAGCAATAGACTGCCCCGGGGTGATCCCCTGCAGCAGTTTTCTGGTTCCTTCCATCCCTTCCGCGCATTCATAGGGCATGAGCCGGACATCCAGCGCTGCAGCATATGCCATGGCATCCTTCCAGGACATGGGGGGAAGCACTTCCGGGATCTGCAGCCGTTTGGACTGTCTGGCAGCGCTCAGAGCCACCGCATTCCAGCGTTTGGTCCGGGATGCAGCCTTCTTCTCATCCAGACGGACAATGCAGCGTTCCGACATGACCGGAACGATCTCCGCCGCCCCCAGCTCCACAGCTTTCTGCAGGATCCATTCCATCTTTTCCCCCTTGGGGATACACTGGAAGAGTACGATCCTGGATGGCAGCTCCCGGCCGGCCTTCTGTATATCTTCAATGTCCGCCAGGATCTCCTTTGCGCCGATCTCCCGGATGCGGCAGGTATACTCCCACTCATCTCCGGCAGAGATCTGCAGCTGCTCCCCTTTTTTCATCCGCAGCACCTGGGTCATATAGCGGACATCCGGGCCGGTAATGCTGACCGTGCTGTCACTGATCTGCTCTTTTTCCACAAAAAAATGATGCATGCTCTCTCCCGCTGACCGGCTGCTTCTGTCCGGCCGGTCTTCTGCTTCAGATGTGATCTGCTTTGTCCCTTCCTCTGCTTCAGCTATGTTCTGCCTTGTCCGGACCTTTTCTGCCTTCCGGCTCTTATTTTCTGGCTGTAATGGCAGCCCACTCTCCCTGCTGTGTCACTTCTGTCACCTGCAGGCCAGCTGCCTCAATGGCTTCCCGGACCATGGGTACCTTCTCCGCAAGAATACCGGAACAGATATACCAGCCGCCTTTCTTCAGCATGCGGGCTGCCGGACCTGTCATGTCCAGCAGTACCTCTGCCAGAATATTGGCTGTCACAAGATCATAGCTGCCGGGGCCAAGGGCCTCCTGCAGTTCTGTATCGCTGATCAGATTGCCGATCTTCAGTTCAAAAAGCTCCTCCGGCACCTGATTTGCCTCTTTATTTTCCCGGACCGCAGAAACAGCGCAGGAATCCAGGTCCGTGCCGGCAGCCTCCGCTGCACCCAGCTTCAGGGCCAGAATAGCCAGAATGCCGCTGCCGGTTCCCACATCCAGGACCCGCATGCCCTTCTCCGTATGCTTCAGCAGCTGCTTCATACAAAGCTGGGTGGTCTCATGCATGCCTGTACCGAAGGCTGTGCCCGGATCCATATGCAGCAGGATCTGTCCCTCTTTTTCTTCTTCCGGCTCTTCCCAGGAAGGCACGATGGTCACCCGGTCCACGGAAAACTGTTTGAAATATTCCTTCCAGTTGTTGATCCAGTCCTTGTCGGCTGTCTCACTCTCCGTGATCTCCCCGGAACCGATCTCCATGAATTCCCGCAGTTCCTCCAGCGCCTGACGGACCTGGGCCAGAACAGCTTCGCAATCCTCCTCCGGCTCCAGATAAAAGCTGACATGAGCGCTTCCGTCATCCTCGCCGGCGGGCAGGGGAATATCCACAAACATCTGCTCCTCTTCCTCTGCCGTCAGAGGCTGGGCATCCTGGATCTCCACTCCCTGGATCCCCAGTTCTGCCAGTGTGGCCGCCAGGATATCTTCCGCAGCAGTTACTGTTTCAATGGTATATTTTTTCCACTTCATAGTGTATTCTCCAAATCGGCTGCCCTCAGGCGATCACCACAGAAACCAGTGTGATCGTAACCAAAGACAGCAGCGTTGTCAATGTGATTCCCTTGGCCAGGACATCCGCACGGATATTTTCCTGCTGACAATACATCAGAGGAAGGTTGGCCCCCGGCATAGCCAGCAGCATCACCATACACTGCACAAACAGGGTCTGGTCCGTCACCTGCCGCAGGATCAGACCTGCAGCCAGAGGGATGACCAGCAGCCGGATCAGACTGTAGACCAGCAGCCGCAGATCGGAAAAGATCTCCCGGAAGGGGATCCTGGCCAAAGCTATGCCAAGAACCAGCATAGCCAGCAGTGTTGTGGCCCTTCCTGTGTAGGAAACGGTCTCACTCAGAACCACCGGCAGCTTGATCCGGAAAATGCAGATCGCCAGAGCGATCAGGGAAAAGACCGTACCGATGTTCATGATCTGCTTCCAGTCAATATGTAAATGCCTTTTCCCACCTTCTGACGGTGTCAGGACATACATGCCGTGGGAATAGAAAAACAGGTTGAACAGGATGTTGTAAATGACCACAAAGATCATTGCCTGATTTCCCAGGACGGCCGAGATCACGGGGATCCCCATAAAGCCGCTGTTGGGATAAACCGTCATGGCATGGTAAAATCCCCGCTCTTTCTTCGGGGCTCTCAGAAGCCAGGGGATCAGAACACCCAGCAGAATGGATGCCGCATAGATCAGCAGAGTGATCAGCATGTCCCAGGCCAGAACTCCCAGATCGCTGATGGGATCTGCATCCAGCACGCTGCTGATGATCACTGCCGGATTGGTCACATTGACCACCAGCCAGGAGAAGATCCGTGAGGCGTCATCTCCCACAAATCCTTTCTTGTAAATGAAATAGCCGATGGCGATCAGCAGAAAGATGACCAGCATTTGCTGGAATACGACCTGTATACTCACGACATCCTCCGCAGGCTTCCTGACTGCTTACTTAAAGAAGCCCTTTTTCTTTTTCTTTTTTTCTTCCGGTCCATTGGAAGAAGGTGTATTGCCGCAGGCCTCATCGAATTTCCGGAGGGCCTCTTTGGCCTCCTCGTTGAGTCCCGTGGGTGTCTGCACGATCAGTGTTACGTAGTGATCGCCCCGGATATTTTTGTTTCTCAGGGACGGAACACCCTTGCCCCGCAGGCGGATCCGGGTGTCTGTCTGTGTTCCGGGCTGCACCTTGTAGATCACATCTCCGTCTACCGTATTGATCCGGATCTCACCACCCAGCGCTGCCTGGGCAAAGCTGATGGGAGCAGCGGAGAAGATATCCATGTCCTGTCTCTGGAAAATGGGATGGGAAGATACCATCACCTCTACCAGCAGGTCTCCTCTCGGGCCGCCGTTGATACCCGGTTCTCCCTTTTCCTGCAGGCGGATGCTCTGACCATCATCGATACCGGCCGGTACCGGGATCTTGATCCGCTGTCTGGAAGAGGTAAATCCGCTGCCGTTGCAGTTGGGACAGCGCTCCTTGATGATAGTACCCTTGCCGGAACACTGGGGACAAGTCACGATATTCTGCATCATGCCCAGGAAGGACTGTCTGGTCTCTGTGATCTGACCGCTGCCCTTACAGCGGGGACAGGTCTCAGGGGAAGTCCCGGCCTTTGCGCCGCTGCCACCGCAGATGGTACAGGTGTCCTTCTGGGTCATCTCGATCTCTTTCTCGCAGCCGAAAACAGCCTCTTCAAAAGTGACCCGGATCCTGGCCCGAAGGTTGGCGCCCCTTCTGGGGCCGTTGTTGGGCCGCCTGCTCTGGCTGCGTCCACCGCCGAACAGATCTCCGAAGATATCTCCGAAATCAAAGCCGCCAAAGTCGAAGCCGCCAAAACCGCCGCCACCGGCGCCGCCGTTTTCAAAAGCCGCATGGCCGAACTGGTCATACTGCTGCCGCTTCTCCGGATCGCTCAGGATGCCATAGGCCTCGGTAGCTTCCTTGAATTTCAGCTCCGCTTCCTTGTCGCCCGGATTGGTATCCGGATGATATTTCTTTGCCAGTTTCCGATATGCTTTCTTTAAGGCAGCTGCGTCTGCGGTCTTGTCGACTCCCAGCACTTCATAGTAATCTCTTTTTTCTGCCATTTTTACTTTCTCCTTAAACACCGCAAAAGGCTGTCATTGATCCGGCGCCTGCAGCGCCGGACCATAACAACCCTGATGCTTCTGAATCTTCTCTATATCTTTTGGGATCAGACCTCTGTGAAATCTGCATCCACAACATCGTCATCGCCGCCGTTGCTGCTGCCTGCGCCCATATCCGGACCCGGACCTGCCTGACCGGCCTGCTGCTGCATGCTCTCGTACATCTTGGTGAACAGGGTCTGCGCGCTCTGCATCAGTTTCTCCTGACCGGCCTTCAGCTGAGCTACCTGCTCCTCTGTAATGTTGTCGATGGGTGCCTTCTCCAGCAGCTCCTTCAGCTCTTTCAGATCTGCCTCCACCTGGCTCTTGTCGCCTGCGGAAACCTTGTCGCCTGCCTCTTCCAGTGCTTTCTCTACCTGGAAGACTGCTGCGTCTGCATCATTGCGGGCATCTACTGCTTCTTTCCTCTTCTTATCCTGTGCCTCAAACTCAGCAGCTTCTTTTACTGCCTTCTCGATCTCATCATCAGACATATTGGAGCCTGCTGTGATGGTGATACGCTGCTCTTTGCCGGTACCCAGATCCTTGGCGGATACATTTACAATACCGTTTGCATCGATATCGAAGGTAACCTCGATCTGCGGAACACCTCTTCTTGCGGGCGGAATACCATCCAGACGGAACTGGCCCAGAGACTTATTGTCTTTTGCGAACTGACGCTCACCCTGTACTACATTGATATCCACTGCAGTCTGATTGTCTGCTGCTGTGGAGAAGACCTGGCTCTTCTTGGTCGGGATAGTCGTATTTCTCTCGATCAGGTGTGTTGCCACACCGCCCATGGTCTCGATGGACAGAGTCAGGGGAGTGACATCCAGCAGCAGGATATCGCCTGCGCCGGCATCGCCTGCCAGCTTGCCGCCCTGTACGGAAGCGCCCAGGGCTACGCACTCATCCGGATTCAGGCTCTTGCTGGGCTCATGGCCTGTCAGCTGCTTTACCTTGTCCTGTACTGCCGGGATACGGGTAGAACCGCCAACCAGCAGGACCTTGGACAGCTCAGATGCGCTCAGACCTGCATCGCTCAGCGCTTTTCTGACCGGCTCAGCAGTCAGCTCTACCAGGTCATGTGTCAGCTCATCGAATTTTGCCTTGGTCAGGTTCATATCGAAATGCTTGGGTCCATCCTGGGTAGCTGTGATGAAGGGCAGGTTGATATTTGTGGTAGAAGCGCTGGAAAGCTCTTTCTTTGCCTTCTCTGCAGCTTCTTTGATTCTCTGCATGGCCATCTTGTCACCGGACAGGTCCACGCCTTCTGCCTTTTTGAACTCAGCGATCATGTAATCGCAGACCTTCTGGTCGAAGTCATCGCCGCCCAGACGGTTGTTGCCGGATGTGGACAGAACCTCGATGACACCGTCACCGATCTCAATGATGGAAACATCAAAGGTACCGCCGCCCAGGTCGTATACCATGATCTTCTGCTCATTTTCATTGTCCAGACCATAAGCCAGAGCTGCTGCTGTAGGCTCATTGATGATTCTCTTGACATCCAGACCTGCGATCTTGCCGGCATCCTTGGTAGCCTGACGCTGCGCGTCATTGAAGTATGCGGGAACTGTGATCACAGCCTCTGTCACCTTCTCACCCAGATAGTTCTCTGCGTCACCTTTCAGCTTCTGCAGGATCATTGCGGAGATCTCCTGAGGGGAGAACTTCTTGTCGTCAATGTTTACTTTGTAATCGCTGCCCATGTGTCTCTTGATAGAAGAGATGGTCTTGTCCGCATTGGTCACGGCCTGACGCTTTGCAGGCTCACCTACCAGTCGGTCGCCGTTCTTTGTGAATGCCACTACAGAAGGTGTTGTTCTGCTTCCTTCTGCATTGGAAATAACGGTGGGCTTTCCACCTTCCATCACTGCTACGCAGCTGTTTGTTGTTCCTAAGTCGATACCGATAATTTTACTCATATGATTTCTCCTCCGTAGATTCGTTCTTTACTTTTTTTGTTCTGCTTCCGCAGCAGCCGCCCGGAAGCCTTTATGATGATCAGTTGGCAACCTTTACCATACTGTGTCTCACGACTGTTTCCTTGTAGAGGTAACCTTTCTGGAATTCCTCTACTACTGTGTTTTCTCCTGCTTCCTCATCCTCCACATGCATGACCGCATTGTGAAGATTGGGATCAAAGGGCTGCCCCACACTCTCAATAGGTGTTACACCCAGCTCTGTCAGAGCTGTCTGCAGCTGCTTGTAGATCTTCTGCATGCCTTCGGCAAAAGCATCTCCCTCCGGCGCTGCGGCCAGGCCTCTTTCGAAGCTGTCCACCACAGGAAGCATCTTTTCAATGACATCCCTGGCACCAAAAGCATACATGCTTGCTTTTTCTTTTTCCGTACGTTTCCGGAAGTTATCGAACTCTGCCATCTGACGGGTCACCCGGTCAGTCAGTTCTTCGATCTTTTCATCCTTTTTGTCTTTCTTATCTTTCTTGCGGAAAAAGCCCCGGCCCTTGCCTTCCGGTGCGCTGTCAGCTTTATTCTCTGTACTCTCCTCAGCGGTTTCCTCTGCAGCCTCCTCAGTTTCCGGAGCCATCTGCTCTGTCTCCGCAGCTTCCTCTGCTGCGGTTTCTTCTACCGCTGTTTCTTCCATCACTTCTCCGGTCTCTGTACCGGAAACCTTTTCTTTCTTTTCTTTCTCTGCCACTGTTTTCTGCCTTTCTTTCTATAAAAAGCGCCTGCCGAAGATCCTGTTGCTTCGGATGCTAATATTTATCTTCTTTATGAAATATGGAATCCAGCTGAGCCTGCAGTGTCCGGAGATTGTCCACCACATTGGCATAATCCATTCGCTTGGGTCCGATGATGCCCACCGTACCTTTCATGCCGCCGCCCAGATCGTATGTCGCTGTGACTACCGAGCAGTCCTTCATGTTTTCCATGGGCGTCTCACTGCCGATGTAGACCTGGATCTCATTTTTCCCTTCGGCAGCTCCTTCTGCTCTGCTGTTCTGCAGCAGTTCTGCCAGCTCCTTCTTCTCTTCGAATGCGGAGATCAGTTCGCTGGCCCGGCGGGAATCCGCCAGCTCCGGATAGCGGAAGATATTGGTGGCTCCGCTGGTGTAGAAGGGCATTTCCTCTTCATCCACCCGGATCACCTCTGCCACTGCATCCACTACACTGCTGATCAGTGCGCTGTGGATCCCGGCCTGCTCCTTCATCTTCTGGATCATGTTCAGATTGATCTCTCCGATGGTCTTTCCGCAAAGTTCCGTATTCAGCAGCAGGTTCAGCTTCAGGATATGTTCTTCATCAATGGGCTGGTCCTGTTCGATCAGCTGATTTTTTACCATGTTGCCGTCTGCAACGATGACTGCCAGGATCTGTCTGTCATTTACCCTGGAGAGCTGGATAAATTTCAAGCGGTTCTCATGCATGGCGGGCCCGGCGATCATGGTGGCGTAATTGGTATTGGAAGCCAGGATCTTTACCACCTGCTTCATCACCTGCTCCAGACGATCTGTCCGTTCCAGCATCATCTCCCGCATCTCGGATACTTCCTGATCCTTTTCCCGGATCAGCTCATCCACATACAGGCGGTAGCCCTTGTCAGAAGGGATCCGGCCCGCTGATGTGTGGGGCTGCAGGATGTATCCCATCTCCTCCAGATCTGACATCTCATTCCGAATGGTTGCCGAACTGAGGTTCAGATCGCTGTACTTGGAAATGGTACGGGAGCCTACCGGTTCCCCGGTTTCCAGATAGGTGTGGATGATGGCAGTCAGAATCGTCTTTTTTCTTGCGTCCAGTTCCATCCTGTCACCTTCCTTTCTTTTGTTAGCACTCATTTCGGTAGAGTGCTAATTTCTTGCTCTGGCTACTAAAATAGCACCCGTTTTCCCCTTTGTCAACCCCAATTCAGGAAAAACTTCTTCGATTATCTATCTGCGATTCGCCGGGTCAGCAAACAACCACGGCCCTCTGCACCACCACAATTTTATGATACAAACGCATATCTCCACTTTGCTGCTCTGCATAAGTTCGAAGATGGAAATTTATAGATTTTCTGTCTCACTTTACTCGCCAGGCTGAAAAAACCTCTGTGACGCAAGCACCGCCACAATTCCACCAACGCAAATTCCCGTGCCGAATCGATCCGGCACGGGAATCCTTCTGATACATCTCTTATGAATCCTTCTGATACCTCTCTTATACTTCGTTCTGTACTTCCGTTTTCTCCTCTTCCCCAGCCGGGGCAAATACCCAATACTTCTGGGCGAGATAGTTAATAAAGAAAAGGAAGATATCCACAAAGGCCTTCAGCAGCACTGTGGGGATGGGCAGGAAATTCAGCCAGGTCACCAGCTGTCCGCTGAGAATGGTCTTCAGCACAATGACAATGGCATATTTGGTGATCTCGCCTCCCACAGCCTTCCTGCTCTCAAAGCTGAAGCGCCGGTTGATCAGGTAATTGACCAGACCGGAGCAGCACCGTGCCAGGATCGTGGCGATCAGGATGGCACCTGCGACTCTGCCCTGCATAAACTGCAGAAATACCCAGAAAAGGACCAGGTCCAGGATGGAACTGATAATAGAAGCTGATGTGTAGCAGATCAGATGCCAGAACAGCAATACAGCTGCGATCAGCTGGGCGCCGCCTGCCGGCTCTCTCTCCGGTCGGCAGCGGTCTGCCATCCGGAAGGTCTTCAGGCCAAACTGCTTCGCGCAGGTCTGCTGCAGTTCCAGCTCATAGGACAACCCTGTTTTTTCTTCCTGCAGGATCAGTGGGAACATGGCCGCGGGTATGCCCCGGAGGCCGGAGCAGAGATCTGCGCAGGACTTCTTTGCATTGAGCCGGAAGGAAAGGCTCATGAGCCAGCGTCCCAGCTTCGCGTTCCATTTGTCCTCACGCCTGCTCAGATCCCGGACGCCCAGGATCATTTCCCCTGTGTTTTCTTCCAGCAGTTCGGACACCTGTTCCACTTCTTCCACAGAATGCCTGCCCCAGCCATCTACGGTAATGGCAGCCTCCGTATCCGGATAGGCCAACAGCTGCAGTTTCAGGCCGGTCTGCAGGGGATGGGCATCTTCTTTTGCATCATAGATGCCTACCTGACAGCCCATCCGGGCACAGGCCTCGAAGATATCCGCCGTTTTTCCTGCCCGCCCCTCGCTGACTACAATGACCCTGCGAAAGCCGGTCCGGACCAGATCCCGGATCAGAGCAAGCATCCCTTCCTCCGGATGATCCACGGTAATGATAATACACTGTTTGTTTCGTTTCATCTATCTACTCTCATTTCGCTGGTAGAGATACCAGAGTCCCTTTAACAGCAGTTCCGGATCTACTGTAAGTTTCCGCCTGCAGCAGGGGGCGATCAGAGCTGCCAGTCCTCCGGTGGCCACTGCTGTGGCCGGATGGCCCAGTTCTTCCTCGACCCTGTCTATGAGGCCGTCTACCATGGCTGCCGTGCCATGGATCAGACCGCTCTGCATGCTCTCCACTGTGTTTTTGCCGATCAGCCGGGCCGGGATCTCCGGCCGGATCTCCGGCAGCTGAGAAGCCTTTTCCGCCAGAGCATGGGAGGACGTCATCATGCCGGGGATGATCAGATGCCCCAGATATCTCCGGTCCGCCGTGACCACAGAGCAGGTGGTGGCAGTGCCCAGATCAAAAATGATCAGGTCGCCGCTGTATTCCTCCAGGGCACCGGCGGCATCCGCCAGCATATCCTTGCCGACTTTCTCCGGATGTTCTGTCTCTATATGAAGATCCAGCCCCCTCACATCTTCCAGCAGCATGGGCTCTCTGCCCAGGACGCGCCGGGTTCCTTCCCGCACCGCTTCATTGACTTCCGGTACCACGGAAGACATGGCCGCTCCCTGCAGATCCTCTGCCTGCAGACCCTGCCGCTCCAGCAGGGCCCGCAGCATCTTTTCATAAGAAACAGCAGACAAGTCCCTGTCTGCTGCCATACGCTCTGTATCCAGTAGCTGACGATCTTCCTTCAGCAGGCCCGTCACAATATGGGTATTGCCGATATCAATTGCCGCTAATATTTTTCCGCTCATAGATCTTTCTGCACTCCGTCAGCAGGGCATCTGCCGCTTCCCGCTTGCTCATCAGGGGAAGATCAATGGTCTCTTCCCGGCCGATCAGCACCAGATGATTGGTATCTGTGCCAAAGCCTGCGCCCTGCTCCCGCAGGGAATTGGCGGCGATCAGGTCCGCGTTTTTTTTGATCAGCTTCTTCTGAGAATTTTCGATCATATCCCTGGTCTCCATGGAAAATCCACAGAGCACCTGACTGTCCTTTCTGTGCTGTCCCAGCCAGCCCAGGATATCCCGGGTCCTCTCCAGAGACAGCTGCCAGTCACCCTCTTTTTTCTTGATCTTGTCCTCCGCTGTCACTGCCGGCGTATAATCCGCCACAGCAGCGGCTTTGATAATGAAGTCCTGGCTGTCGCTCAGGGAGGTAACAGCTTCAAACATGTCCGCTGATCTTTCAATGGGCACCACCTTTACAAAAGGAGGCGGTGCAATAGATACCGGGCCGGATACCAGGGTCACCTCAGCGCCCCGCAGCATGGCCTGCTCCGCAATGGCATATCCCATTTTCCCGGAGGAATGATTGGTAATGAATCGTACCGGGTCAATGGGCTCCCTGGTGGGACCCGCAGTGACCAGAACCTTTCTGCCTGCCAGATCCTTCTCGCAGGCGATCTCCCGTTTGATATAATCCACCAGCACATCCTCAGAGGGCATCTTGCCGTCTCCCGTGGCGCCACAGGCCAGATAGCCGCTGTCCGGGGGAATGATGATCTTTCCCAGGGCAGCCAGTCTGTTCAGATTGTCCTGCACTACGGGATTGTGGAACATGTTCACATTCATGGCCGGAGACACCAGCACGGGACACTGCATGGCCAGCACTGTGGTGCTCAGCATGTCATCTGCCAATCCGTGGGCCATTTTGGCAATGATATTGGCAGAAGCCGGTGCCACCAGGCAGACATCTGCCTTTTCTCCAAGGGAAACATGAGCCACATGGAACTGAAAATTCCTGTCGAAGGTATCCACCAGGCACTTGTTGCCGGTCAGTGTCTCAAAAGCGATGGGATGGATGAAATTGGTAGCGTTCCGGGTCATGATCACATGCACATCCGCATGCAGCTTGACCAGGCGGCTGGCGACGCCGGCGATCTTGTAGGCGGCTATGCTGCCGCTGACCCCCAGAACGACCGTTTTTCCTTTCAGCATTGCTCTTCCCTTCTCAGACAGGACTCAGCTGTCCGTGCTTTTCATAGTTGGTAATGCGGCTGATCTGGTTCTGATCATCCACAAAAACAACCTTGGGAGGATTTGCGGCGATCTCTTCCTCACTCATCATGGCATAGCTCATGATGATGATCTTGTCTCCGGTCTGTACCATTCTGGCAGCAGCGCCGTTCAGGCAGATCATACCACTGCCTCTGTCACCGGCAATCACATAGGTCTCAAAGCGGGAACCATTGTTTACATCCACGATCTGCACCTGCTCATACTCACAGATATCTGCCGCTTCCATCAGCTCCTCATCCACAGTGATGCTGCCCACATAGTCCAGCTCTGCCTGTACAACTGTTGCCCGATGGATCTTTCCCTTTAACATGATGCGAGTCATTGTCTTCTGCCCTCTCTTATCCTTCAAAGATCGTATTGTCGATCAGTCTTGTTTTTCCGATGTATACAGCAATGGCGATCAGGACCGGGCCATCTACCTGGTGATGTATCTTGATAGCATCCCAGCTGACCATCTCCACATAGTCGATCTTTGCCAGAGGCTCACTGCTGATCAGCTGCTTCATGGCATCCAGGATCTTTTCTCCGTCCTGCTCTCCGCTCTGCAGCATTTCCTCCGCCAGACGGATGGATCTGCTCAGCACCAGCGCTGCCTTGCGCTCTTCTGCAGAAAGATAGGTATTTCTGGAGCTCTTTGCCAGGCCGTCTGCCTCACGGATGATGGGGCATCCCACGATCTCAAGAGGGAAGTTCAGGTCTCTGACCATTCTGCGGATAACAGCCAGCTGCTGGGCATCCTTCTGTCCAAAATAAGCTCTGTCCGGCATGGCAATGTGGAACAGCTTGCTGACAACAGTACCCACGCCGGAAAAATGTCCGGGCCGGCTCTTGCCGCACAGTTCCGCGCTGACATCCTCGATCAGAACACGGGTGGAGAAATCCTCTGCATACATCTCGGAGGGTTCCGGGGCAAACAGAATGTCTGCTCCTGCCGCTTCACAAAGCCTGCTGTCCGCTTCCAGATCTCTGGGATATGTGGCCAGGTCCTCTTTGGGACCAAACTGAATGGGGTTGACGAAATCGCTGACAACGACTCTGTCATTTTCCTTCACGGCCCGGTCGATCAGGCTCTTGTGACCCTCATGCAGATACCCCATAGTGGGTACAAGACCTACGCTCAGGCCTTCTTTTCTCCAGGCCTTCACCTGCTGCTGTACAGCAGCGGCTGTTCTTTCTATTTTCATAATGCTCCTCCCTGCGGGACCTCTCTGTCCCATTGTTCTATCTCAAATCCGATCACTGTTTTTTTGATCTTCTGCAGCTCGTCTGTTTCTGCAGACCCAAACTTCAAAAATATTCATGGCAGTCGATGCCGCCACATTTCAATTTCAGGATATCCTCTTTTCTGTACTTACTTCAGCTGCTCCATAACGCCCTCCGGCATGGCATAGCAATGCTCTTTGGCCGGAAAGGAACCATCCCCCACCTGCTCAATATAAGCCTGAAAGGCCGCCTTCATGGCTTCTCCCACCTCTGCAAAATGCTTTGCGAATTTGGGGACATAATCGGAGAACATGCCCAGCATATCCATATAGACCAGGACCTGACCGTCACAGCCTGCGCCAGCGCCGATGCCGATGGTGGGGATATCCAGCATTTCTGTCACCTTTGCTGCCAGTACTGCAGGAACACACTCCAGCACTACTGCAAAAGCTCCTGCTGCCTGCACAGCTCTTGCGTCATCCAGCAGTTTCTGGGCATTTTCAATATTCTTTCCCTGCACCTTGTATCCACCAAAAGCGTTGATGGACTGAGGTGTCAGACCGATGTGTGCGCAGACCGGGATGCCGGCTGCCACAATGGCTTTGATCTTGTCTGCCACTTCCACGCCGCCTTCCAGCTTGACTGCGTTGGCTCGACCTTCCTTCATCAGCCGTCCTGCATTGACCACCGCGTCATAGACAGAGGTCTGATAGGACATAAAGGGCATGTCTGTCACAACCAGAGTATTCTTTGCGCCTCTGGCTACGGCAGCGCTGTGATGGATCATATCCTCCATGGTCACGGAAATGGTATCCTCATAGCCCAGCATGCAGTTGCCCAGGGAGTCACCCACCAGAATGGAATTGACCCCTGCCGCATCGATCAGAGATGCTGTTGTATAATCATAGGCCGTCAGCATGGTCAGCTTCCTGCCTTCTTTCTTTGCCTTTGCGAATGTTGCCACAGTGTTCTTCATCTTTACCCTTTTTCGCCCTGCGGGAAATGCAGAACTTCCTCCTGTATTTAAACTGTTCTGACACCCTTACGGTGTCCCTTCGGTAAATGGGTAATATTCGCTGTCGGATCCGCCCTGACAGAAGGGCCATCCCTGCTCCTGATCTCCATGGAGCGGAACGCCGGCTCCCCGCCGCGTTCTGTAGTATGACAGCTGCTGAACTGCATGCAGAAAACGAAACTGGTAGATTTGCACTGTGTGATTGATTTTTGGCACAAAAAACGCCCGCCTGCCATCCAGAGCTCTCTCCGTCTGCCTGGGATATGCGCAAATGTCGCATTCCGGCATCCCTGCGGAAGCAGCTTTCTGACCTCAGACGAAACATCACCGGTATAGTTTCCAGCAGAATACTATCCGGTGATGATTATACCCTTCACAGCATTTTCTGTAAAGGAATTCTTTATATTTTCTTAATAACTTCCCACATCTGATTTTTCTTAAGGTTGCTGGGTGACGTGAGGCGAAAACATCTTTTCAGAGCCTTAAAAAATGTCTCCGAAAAGACATTTTCGCCTCCCATCACAGCAAAGTTATTGAAAACTCAGATGTTCCGCCACACCCGGGGCCTGTTTCCTATGTGTGCCGCAGCAGCGTAGGAGTGGTGGCAAACTTCTTCTCAGAGCCTCAAAAATGTCTCCGAAAAGACATTTTCGCCTCCCGTCACAGCAAAGTTATTGAAAACTCAGATGTTCCGCCACACCCGGGGCCTGTTTCC
>R14__coassemble_510_pt1 | contig 26441 bp, 22 predicted proteins | sample R14__metabat2_high_PE_030 | metagenome-assembled genome bin R14 | reverse complement strand
CATTCCAAAATGCTTTAAAGCCTCCTCAATCGCCTTCCTTTTATCTTCCGGGCACGGTGGCTGCTTTGTATCTTCCGTTTTCGGTTTATTATAGTTTTCTCTTTCAATAATCCCACATTCCCGCTTCACCTGGGCGATATACAGGCTGCTGATCTGCAGTCCGGTCTGTTCCAGCACGTAAGCCTTGATTTCTTCATATGTTGCTTTTGTTTCCGCTGTCGTAACATCCAGCTCATCCATATTCAGCTTTACATCGATACTATGCTTCGCCTCGGAAAGTTTGGACAAAAGGCATACAGTCTCCACATGCACAGTCTGTGGAAACATATCCACGCAGCAGGCCCGCTCCAGCCGATAGCCGGAAGTCAGCAGCAGATCCAGATCCCGGGCCAGACTGGTAGCCTTGCAGGAAATATAGACGATGCGATCCACTCCATAAGCTATGATCTTGGGCAGTGCCTTTGGATGGATGCCGTCTCTGGGAGGATCCAGTACGATAAAATCCGGCTTTTCACTGATCTCATCCAGGACCTTCAGCACATCTCCTGCCAGGAAGCTGCAGTTTGTCAGACCATTGGCAGCTGCATTTTCCTTTGCAGCTTCCACAGCTTCCTCCACGATCTCCACGCCGATCACCTTTCCCGCTGCCGGGGACAAGACCTGAGCAATGGTGCCGGTTCCGCTGTACAGATCAAATACCGTAGCGTCTGTCACGTCCCCAATCATCTCCCTTGCCTTAGTATAGAGCACTTCAGCACCTGCAGTATTGGTCTGGAAGAAGGAAAATGGCGTGATCTTGAAGCGAAGGCCCAGAATCTCCTCGTAAAAATAATCCCGGCCATACAGGATACGGGTCTCATCGCTCTGTACCACATCTGCCACCGAATCATTTATGATGTGCAGAATACCGGCGATATTGCCGGTCAGCTCCAGCCTCTGCAATTTCCGACAGAGAGCTGACAGTTCATCTGACGCACCGTCCGCCTGCGCTTCCTGTCCGATGTCAGATGCTGTTCCGTCACAGCTGTCGGTTCCGCAGAATGCTTCCGCTGCAGCCGACAGCTCATCCACTGCTGCCGGCATAAATTCATTCAGCTGGCTGCTGGTGACCAGAGCGATCAGCAGCTCCCCTGTGGATTCTGCCCGTCTGACCAGCAGATGCCGCAGATAGCCGATATGTGTATTTCTGTGGTAATAGGACACCTTACATTGTCTGAAATAGTCCAGAACGCAGGAAAGGATCCGGTTGAAATCCTCATGGACAATAGCGCAATCCGCTGCAGTCAGAATGTCATAGCTGCTGCCTTTCTTGTGGAGGCCCAGGGTCAGCGGACCATCCTTTTCCGCATCTCCGAAGGCATATTCCATCTTATTCCGATAGGCCAGTTCGGAAGGACTGGCCTGGATCCCCTCAAAAAGATAATCCGGTCTGCCTTCTCCATTTACCTGTCCGGCCCTTGACAAGGCCTCATCCAGCAGATTTCTGACCTGCGTCTCCTTCATGGCCAGCTGAGCGTCATATCCCATGGTCTGGTACATGCAGCCACCGCAGGACGGAAACTGCCCGCAGAGCGGTGATCTGGTCTCCAGCGCTGAGGGTTCCAGCACTTCCAGAAGTCGACCCTCCAGATGATTTTTCCTCTTTTTATTGATCCGGATCTGCACCTTCTGCCCCGGCATGGCATTTTTCACCAGGATCCTCTGTCCTTCCACCTCTATATATCCTTTGTTAGGATAGTCCACACAGGTCACGATCCCTTCTATGACATCTCCTTTTTTCACACTAACCTCCTTGCCGCGCTTTCCGCGGCACCACATTTTATGATATAGACACCTGCATGCGCTGTTCAGACAAAACCCTGCATACTTCTGCCATTTTCCTGTTCTGATCTTCGGCATCATAATAAAAGCCCGGAAGAAAACCTTCCGGGCTTTTCGTAGCGAGGGGGGGACTTGAACCCTCGACACCGCGGGTATGAACCGCGTGCTCTAGCCAGCTGAGCTACCTCGCCATATTTAAAGAAAAGATATGGGGCCTACAGGGCTCGAACCTGTGACCCTCTGCTTGTAAGGCAGATGCTCTCCCAGCTGAGCTAAGACCCCATATGTAAGTGCTTTCGCAACTCACTTGCTTATTATATACATGGATCTGCGGTTTTGTCAACACTTTTTTTGCAGAAAATCTTCGAACTTTCCGCGATGCTTCCGGGACCGGATTCTAACCGGATTTCTGACAAATTTCCATCCTGTTTCCATTCCTCTGCTTTTCTGCCATCGGCATGATCTGCTCTCTCCTGCTTCGTCTGGAAACTCTTCCGCAGGAAAGCTTTTCAATGGCTGCCTGACCGTAACCGGCAGGAAGAATTTCCCGGCAATCATCCGCAGTAACGATTTTTTGACCTTCAAATATTTCATGTGGCATCCCCAAAAGATCTATGCTATAATGTCTCATATATCTGTAGAAAGGATCTGGTGAACAATATGTCCAAAATTGATGAACTGATTACTGAATTACGCGCACGTGATAAGAAGCCCAGCGGACTGGTGTGTTTCCTGGCTCTGATCGGTGCGATCGCAGCCATTGCAGCCATCGCATACGCAGTATATCGTCATTGCGCACCCAAGTATCTGGAAGACTTCGAAGACGAGTTTGACGATGATTTTGATGACTATTTCGAAGACGATGAAGAAGAGAAAGAAGAGCTCAAGGAAGAGATCAAAGAAGAGATCCTGGATGAGCTGAAAGAAGAGATCGCCGCTGAGGAGGATTCCGAGGAATAATCCGCAGGCATTTCGTAAAGGTAAAAAAGCTTTGGCAGCACAACAGTGCCGCCAAAGCTTTTTTCATTTCTGCCGCAATGCCAAAACCCCTCCATCAGGCCTCATCAATCGCCTTGCCGATGTCATGGCGATAATATTTGTTCCCGAAATCCACCAGCTCAATAGCCTTGTAGGCATTTGCTCTGGCTTCCTTCAGATCCTTGCCCAGGGATGTAACACCAAGAACACGGCCACCATTGGTCACGATGGCACCGCTTTCATCAAACTTTGTGCCGGCGTGGAAGACGAAATCCCGGTCCTTGTCCTTGAACTGTTCCAGACCGCTGATGGGGAAGCCCTTCTTATAGGAAACCGGATAGCCGTCGCTGGCCAGAACCACGCAGACTGCTGCGTCATCCATGAACTGCAGATCGATCTGATCCAGTGTGCCGTCGATGCAGGCATTGACTACTTCCACCATGTCATTTTTCATACGGGGCAGTACCACCTGGGCTTCCGGATCGCCGAAGCGGGCATTGTATTCCAGCACCTTGGGGCCATCCTCTGTCAGCATCAGGCCAAAGAAGATCACGCCCTTGAAGGGACGTCCCTCTGCTGCCATGGCATCCACCGTAGGCTGGAAGATATATTTCTGGCAGAAGGCATCTACCTCATCTGTATAGAAGGGTGTCGGGGAGAAATTGCCCATACCACCGGTATTCAGACCCTGATCACCGTCCTTTGCTCTCTTGTGATCCTGAGCAGAAGCCATGGTCTTGACGATCTTTCCATCTACGAAGGAAAGTACGGAGACCTCACGTCCCGTCATGAACTCCTCGATGACCATCTGATTGCCGGCTGCGCCGAACTTCTTGTCTTCCATGATCTCCCGAACACCTGCCTGTGCCTCTGCCAGATCCTGACAGATCAGCACACCCTTGCCCAGGGCAAGGCCATCTGCCTTGAGGACGATAGGGAATTTTGCCGTTTCCAGATAAGCAAGGGCTTTGGCCGGATCGTCAAAGGTCTCATAGGCTGCAGTGGGGATGCCATACTTCTTCATCAGGTCTTTGGAAAAAGCCTTGGAGCCTTCCAGGATCGCTGCATTTTTTTTGGGGCCGAAGACCCGCAGTCCCTCTGCTTCAAAAGCATCCACGATGCCGCCCACCAGAGGATCGTCCATGCCGATCACCGTAAGGTCGATGGCGTGTTCCTTTGCAAAAGCCACCAGTTTTTCAAACTCCATAGCGCCGATGTTCACGCACTCAGCATACTCTGAGATGCCTGCATTTCCGGGAGCGCAATAGATCTTCTCCGCGCTGGGACTCTGCGCCAGCTTCCAGCAGATCGCATGCTCTCTTCCGCCACTTCCTACTACAAGTATTTTCATAATGACTCCTCTTTCATAACTCCTATTCAGAAATATGTACCTTGCCGTTTTCCACCTTTACACAGCCCTTTGCGATCAGATCGATCGCCTGAGGAAGCAGGATCCATTCTGCCTGCTCCATCACCCGTCGCTGCAGGATCTCCGGGGTATCCCCTTCCTCCACCATCACCGGCTTCTGCAGGATGATGGGGCCTGTATCCGTGCCATCGTCCACGAAATGTACTGTTGCACCCGTCACCTTTACGCCGCGGGCCAGTGCACCCTCGTGTACCTTCAATCCGTAATATCCCGTGCCACAGAAGGACGGGATCAGGGACGGATGAATATTGATGATACGGTTGGTATATGCCCTGATCATCTCCGGCGGGATCACCACCAGATAGCCTGCCAGTACGATCAGATCCACATGATAGGAATCCACAGTCTCCAGCAGGGCTCTGTTGAATTCTGCGCGGCTGGCATAGGACTTCGGTGAAACACAGACTGCCTCCACACCATGATCTCTGGCTCGCTGCAGAGCATAGGCGCCCGGGTTGTTGCTGATCACCACTGCCGCTGTGGTATTTGTGATCCTGCCGCTGTCAATGGCGTCCAGGATTGCCTGCAGGTTGGTGCCGCCACCGGACACCATGATCGCGATCCGCATCATTCTCTCGTCCTTTCCTCTTTACAGCAGGGTAACACCCTTTTCACCAGCATCGATATAGCCGATCCTGTAAGGATCCTGACCTGCATGACGCATAGCCTGCATGGTCTTGTCCACATCTTCGGGAGCGACCGCTGCGATCATACCGATACCCATGTTGTAGGTATTGTACATCATCTGCTCCTCTACCTGTCCCTTCTCTGCCATCAGATGGAAGATAGCCGGCTTGGGGAAGCTGCCCTTGTTGATCACTGCATGGGTGTTGTCACTCAGCATACGGGGCACATTTTCATAGAAGCCGCCGCCTGTGATATGGCTGCAGGCTCTGATCTTTACACCGGCTGCCTTCACTGCGGAAAGAGCCTTGACATAGATCTTGGTGGGAGTCAGCAGGGCAGATCCCAGGGTGGTACCAAGATCATCATAATAGGTATCCAGAGATTCCCTGTTCATGGGGAAGATCTTGCGGACCAGAGAATAGCCATTGCTGTGAACGCCGGAGGACGCCATACCGATCAGTACATCGCCGGCTTTCAGGTCCTGTCCTGTGATCATGTCTTTCTGGTCTACGATACCAACGGAGAAACCGGCCAGGTCATATTCATCCTCCGGATAAAAGCCCGGCATCTCTGCTGTCTCACCGCCGATCAGGGCTGCATTTGCCTGTACACAGCCTTCTGCCACACCCTTGACGATCTCCGCGATCTTCTCCGGATAATTTTTGCCACAGGCAATATAATCCAGGAAAAACAGGGGCTCACCGCCTGCACAGGCGATATCATTGACGCACATGGCAACGCAGTCGATGCCGATGGTATCGTGCTTGTCCATGAGGAAGGCCAGCTTCAGCTTGGTGCCTACGCCATCCGTACCGGAAACCAGGGTCGGCTTTTCCATGTTCTTGAAACCTTCCATGGAAAATGCGCCTGAGAATCCGCCCAGACCGCCCAGAAGCTCCTTGCGGGCAGTGCGTTTTACATGCTCCTTCATCAGTTCCACCGATCTGTAACCGGCTTCAATGTCCACACCAGCGTTTTTGTAATCCATAATCTCCTCCGTATTCTTTCTTCAGTGAATTATTTATAATTTTTATATCCGACTTCCTGCAGTCTGGCATCCTTTGCCTCCACCTGACTCTTCAGTTCTGCAGTGTAGGCCTTCAGTCTTGCAAGAAGATCCGGATCTGAAATCGCCAGCATCTTTGCCGCCAGGATCGCTGCGTTTGCGCCGCCGTTGATGGCTACTGTAGCTACGGGAATGCCGGAAGGCATCTGTACGATAGAATACAGTGAGTCTCTTCCTCCCAGAGAGGTCGTGTGCATGGGGATGCCGATGACCGGCATGGGGAAAATGGCTGCACACATGCCCGGCAGATGCGCTGCCATACCTGCTCCCGCTATGATCACCTTGAATCCCTTTGCCTCTGCGCTGCGCGCATACTCAAAGAAAACATCCGGTTCGCGGTGGGCAGAGATGATTGTCATCTCGTACTCTACGCCAAGTTTTTCCAGCATATCTGCTGCTTTCGCCATTACGGGCATATCTGAATCGCTGCCCATCACTATGCCGACTTTTGCCATTGCATCCTCCTTGTCCCGGATCTCTGTCCGGTGAATCTTCGTATTACTGCATCGTGCCGGCCTGATCACAAGTACGGTGAACATGCCGGCACACGATTCGACTACTCAGTTCAGAATCCTTCCGATAGTCTTACTTATTTACTTTTGCAAGCAGGTTGTCGATGTACTCTCTGCCCTTGATCGCATACTCAAGAGGCTCAGCCTTTGCGGGATCCTGCTCAGCTTCGATCATCATCCAGCCTTCGTAGTTGCCCTTTGCCAGACCCTCAAATACAGCTGTGAAATCAACGCCGCCGTCGCCCGGTACGGTGAAGCAGCCGTTTCTTACGCAATCCAGGAAACTCCACTTCTTTTCCTTGGCTTCTGCTACTCGCTCCAGGCGCATATCCTTCAGATGTACATGGCCGATTCTGTCTACGTACTTGTTCAGGATGTAGGTGGGATCCTCACCTGCAAATGTGAAGTGACCTGTGTCATAGCAAAGGTAAACCTTGCCGGCCTCTGTGTTCTCCATCATGCGCTCTGTCTCAGCAGCTGTCTGTACAACAGTACCCATGTGATGATGGAAGCAGAGCTTGAAGCCTCTCTCTGTGGCAACTTCGCCCAGCTTGTTCAGTGTCTCACAGAAATATTTCCACTCGTCGTCATTCATGATATGTCTTTCGTTCTCAAGGATCGGCACATCTACCATGCCCTGGATGGAATAGCTCTGCTCAGAAACGTTTACGCGGCTTGCGCCTACAGCTGCCAGATAGTCCAGCTTTGCGATGAAATCTGCCTTCACCTTCTCATAAGGCTCTGTCAGGATGAAAGAGCTGAACCAGCTGCTGCAGATACGCATGTTGCGGAGCTTCAGAGCTCTGTTCAGTTCGTCTGTATCGGACGGATATTTGTTGCCGATCTCAGTACCTGTAAAGCCTGCCAGAGACATCTCGCTGATGATCTGCTTAAAAGTATTCTCTGCGCCGAGTTCGGGCATGTCATCATTGTTCCAATTGATTGGCGCGATCGCCAGCTCAACCTTCATTGCCATGGTTTCTTTCTCCTTTCACCTCGGGTTACCTGAAATAACCACATTCTTCCAATGCTTTTCTTATCCCTCCGGGATAAATCACCTCCGCAGCCAATGTAACTGCTACCTTAAAATATACCGTATTCTGTATCCTTCGTCAAACAAAAACAACCCGACATGCTGTTTTTATTCGCTTTACCTGTCCAGCGGTTCATTCAGGCTCTCAGTGCCCGGCAGGACAAAATGTCCTTTTTCCAGAAGCAGCTCGCTGCTGCCGTCTTTTCTGAGCACCCGGATCTCTCCCAGCTCTTCATAGGGAATGGTGATATCCGTATGACAGCCGAAATAGGCCTGCTCCGGCGCTGTTTTCCGCAGAATAGAGCACTCATTGTCCCTGGCAATGATCTCCTTGCCATCCGGATTGAAAACCGGTGTATCCTCCTGCCAGCTGTAGCAGGTATCTCCGAAAGCAAAATGAGGTCCGCACTTCTCCGCGATCAGGATGGGCAGTTTTGCGGCGATATGATAATCTTTTGCCATGCGGTATGCCGTGGTATTGGTGCCGATGGCAAATTCTCCCATAGGCAGAGTCTCATGATGATACAGGATATTCTCCTCAATGTAGCGCCGGTTCTCCTCTTCTGACGGGAAATTTCCGCAGGAATAGGATACCGTCTTTCCATCCCGGATCTCTATCTCCAGATCTTTGTAATAATACTCGCCCAGGTAGACGCTGCTGACATGCAGGATCCCATTGGTCCCCTTCAGCAGAGGCGAGGTGAAAACCTCCCCTACCGGAATATTGACATCCGCCACGCAGTTTTCGAAATTGGTCTCCTTTTCCGGATCCTGCAGCTGATGCAGCTGCACCGTCAGATCCGTCCGGTTGCCGTTGGCGCCCAGGATCCTGACCTGTTCTCCGGTGTCCAGGGCATCGATCAGGCACTGCTGGATCTGCTGGTAGGTCCGGTAGTCCAGGGTGTTGATCCTGACAGTCTCCCGAAAAATGGCCTCATAGTCTGCACCGATCTCCGGAACAGGATAGGCGATAATGGTAAAGCTGCGCTCTTTTCCGATGATATAGCGATTGGTGATCTGCGCGGATTCCTGATCCATCCCCACCTGCAGCCGCTGCTGTTTCTCATTGAGCCGCAGGGCTTCCGGACATTCCGCAGGGGTAAAGGGCTCTTCTCCGAAAACCTCTATGCAGGCCGGACCTGCATGGGTATTGGCAAGAGACTTCATTTTTTCAAAGGCCTCCTGCTGGGCCCGCAGTTTGCGGCTGATCATATTTTCATCCAGATACAGAGCCGCATCGCCTTTGTGATCAGATTCATACTGGCGGTTGGCCACTGCGCCGCTGTAACCGATCCGCAGATGCTGCCGTTTGTTGGCGCTGTGGGAAGCAGCCCTGTAAATGACCGGCTGCAGCCCCATTTTCTCAAACTGACCGATCGCTGCCCGGACCATTCGCTCAAAGCCAAGCTGATAGCGGATATTGACCGTCTTTTTCCGGTTCAGATCCTTGCCGCCCAGCAAAAAACCGATCCGGTAGCCTTCCGTGTAGTTGGAGGCCATGGCATCGATCTCCTCCTGAGGGAGTGATGCCAGAAAGGCGGCTGTCCCTCTCTCGTTCTCCGTCACGTATTCCCCATAGCGATACAGGTACGACGGATTGGAAAGATCGCTCTGCAGTATGATCTTTGCGGCAAAATCCAGGGAGGGATCCACCAGTTCCCGGATCCGGTACTCCATGACTTCCGGCAGATAATCACTGACATACCAGTACAGGCTGTCTCTCACCCGCTCAGCCTCCGGCAGCTCCTCTTCTGTGAACATGCCATAGATCTCCAGGAAAAGTTCCAGCGAGATCAGCAGGTCCCAGCCTCTCTGTTCAAAAACATAGACGATGGTGCCCCGCAGTTCCGCATACAGAAAGCTGAACAGGGGACCATATGCCTTTCCAAGCCGGTCCGCAGCTGCCGCAGGATTGCCCCAGCAGCTGTCATAGTTCTCCGGCAGCAGCTCTTCATAGAGTTTTCTGTTTTCCGCAGCCAGTTCCTCTGCGGAAAGCCCCCGGTCTGCCCGGACAGGATCCTCTCTGTACAGAGTCAGCATGTCTGACAGAAACGCTGCCTCATGCGTAAAAAAGTCCCGAAAGGGCAGCGGGGTCAGCTGTTCCTCCGGGATCAGACGCAATCTTTCTTCTGCCAGTTCCAGTCTTTCCAGATATAATTCTTCCATGTTGCTTCCTTCCATGTTAGTTTCTTCCATGTGCTCCGATCACAGTTTCACGCCCAGCAGAAACAGGGTCAACCATACCAGCGCCATAACAGCGCAGCCAATGGAGCCCAGCAGGGAAAAGGTGTGTCTGGCATTTCTGACGGCCAGACCGCGGACGCCCAGGATCAGGCCATAGGCTGCCAGCGTAATGCCCAGAAATCCTGCCGCGCCGATGGCGATATCCCCATTGCCGCCGGCGGCAAAAGAGACCATGCTCATGGATGCGAACAGGACAAAGGACGCAATGGCCAGCCCAAAGGAGGTCCTGCCTCCCTTAGCCTCTGTCTGCGCGGAAAAGGAATATTTTTTTCTTCCTGACATAGTCATCCCCTTCTCTTCTTCAGGATATGATTCATAAATAAAAACACTGCACTGCCCAGTCCTGCGCCCAGGGTGTTCAGGATCAGATCGTCCACATCAAAAATGCCGACTCTGGTGACCAGCTGCAGCAGTTCGATCAGCAGACTGATGCAAAACCCCAGCAGCAGGCTTTTGCCGATGCTTCTGAACCTGGCAGATAAAATGGGCGGAATATAACCCAGCGGCATAAATCCCACCACATTTCCCAGCAGATTCAGAACTGCAGCAGGAATCCCCACCTGCTCCCGGTAGATCCAGAATCTGGAGATCTCCTGAAAAGGGATCAGATTCCAGCGGTAGCCGGCATCCGGCGTCCGGCTGTAACCTTCCGGGAATAGCAGCGCGTAGATCAGCAGACAAAGATACAGGATCAGCAGGATCCATCCGCCGATCCGTATCCTTTTCTTCCATACTTCACTCACTTCAGTTTGCTGAGGATCTCTTCGGAACCGTACTGCAGATAATAAGCGTCAATGGCGGCTTTCATGTCGTCATCGATCACGATCCTGCCCTGACACTCCCTGTTGTAAAGTCCTTCGATCACTTCCTCCATGGTCACAATGGCGCCGGTGGGGAAACCATAAGTCTCGCTGATCTCCTCCAGAGCGCTCTTGCTTCCCTTTCCTCTCTCCATGCGGTTCAGGGAAACCATCAGTCCCTTGATCTCTACATCCGCAGCAGCCTTCAGGATGGGGAAGGTCTCTTCAATGGATTTTCCGGAGGTGGTCACATCTTCGATGATCACAACTCTGTCGCCGTCCTTCAGCTTGCTGCCCAGCAGAATGCCGGTATCCCCATGGTCCTTGATCTCCTTGCGGTTGGAGGAATAACGGATCTCTTTGCCGTACAGCCTGCTGAAAGCCATGGCAGTGGCAACGGAAAGAGGAATCCCCTTGTAGGCCGGTCCGAACAATACATCGAAGTCCAGCCCATAACGATCCGCAATGGCCTTTGCATAATACTCTCCCAGCCTGGTCAGCTGGGCACCGGTGACATAGGCTCCCGCATTCATGAAGAAAGGAGACTTTCTGCCGCTCTTCAGCGTGAACTCGCCGAACTTCAGCACATCACTCTCTACCATAAATTCGATAAATTCCTGTTTATACTGTTCCATGATTTTCCTCCAAATTCCTGTGTTCACTATCTGTTTTCTATTGCGGTCCAGGCATGTTTCATCCGTACAGCTGCCGGATATGAATGCATAGCTCACTTTCCATACAGCTTTTCCTGTTCTGAAAACACTCTGCTGCTGGAAATTCAGCTCCTCTTTTCCCTGCATATCGTCTTCTTCCGGTCCAGAGCCAGCTGCCGCATCTCTGCCGCGTTCTGACGAACGGCGTCCGTGATCTCCGCTCCTCCCAGGATCCTGGCCAGTTCCCCGGTCTGCTCTTCCTCAGACAGCTGCCGCAGCTGGGTCAGAGTCTCCTGCTCACGCACGCATTTTTCGATCACAAAATGCCGGTCCGCCATGGATGCGATCTGGGCCAGATGGGTGATGCAGATCACCTGCCGGCTCCCGGCGATCTTTGCCAGCTTTTCCGAGATCTTCTGCGCTGTTCTGCCGCTGATCCCGGTGTCGATCTCATCAAAGATCAGGGTCTCCACCTGATCCCGGTCGGCCAGCAGTGTCTTGATGGCCAGCATAACACGGGATAATTCACCGCCGGAAGCCACCTTGTCCAGAGATCTCCTTGGTTCCCCCGGATTTGTGGAGATCTGATAGGATACTGTGTCTGCGCCCCTGGCTGAATAGCTGCTGTTTCTGCTGAAAAGGATCTCAAAATCCGTATTCTGGAAATTCAGGCCCTCCAGTTCTTTTCGGATAGCTGCTGACAGTTCTGCAGCAACTTTTTTTCTGGCCTCCGTCAGCTGAGCTGTGGCCTTTTCCAGCTTTTTCTCTGCACTGTCCAGTCTGTCCTGCAGGATCTGCTTTCTTTCTTCATAGTTCTGCAGCCGGTCCAGCTCCCGCTTTCTGGCCTGCAAAGCCGCCTCTACTTTTTCTTCTGTCTGACCATATTTTCCCTTGATCCTGCGGATGATATCCAGCCGGTCCTCTGTTTCCCGGAATTCTTCTTCCGAGAATACAAAATCCGTCATATAGGAGGACAGCTGGCGGTTCAGGTCATTCAGCAGGTCCTCTATATCTGCCAGCAGCTTTTCGGATTCTGCCAGGGAGGGATCAAATCCTGCAATGGAGGAAAGTTCCCGCAGGGCTCGTCCTACCATTTCACCAGCGCCGCCGTCATTTCCTGTGTAGCCATGGGCTTCCTGCAGGGCGCTGCCGATCTTTCTGCTGTTGGTCAGCAGCCGGTATCTCTGCTCCAGCGTATCTTCTTCCCCCGGATGCAGAGCCGCCGCCTCTATTTCTTCGATCTCAAACTGCAGGAAAGAGATCTGACGGAGGACCTCCTCACTTCCCAGTGCGTAATCCTCCAGTTCTTTCTTCAGCGCCTGATAGGCCTGATAGGTCTCTGCCACTGCAGCAGCCGGTGCTTCCAGCTGTTCCCGGCCGTAGTCATCCAGCACTCCCAGCTGATACTGAGGATAAAGCAGGGACTGATGCTCATGCTGTCCATGCACATCCAGCAGCAGAGCTGCCGCCTCCTTCATCCGGGCTGCAGTGCAGGTCTCTCCGTTGATCCTGCTGATGCTCCTGCCTTTCTGCAGCTTTCTGGTCAGGATCACATGGCCGTCTTCTGCCTCAATACCGAGCGCAGCCAGACGCTGCAGACTCTCCGGCGTATCCGGCCGGAAGACCAGTTCCACCAGACAGCTGTCACTGCCCTGCCGCAGCAGATCCTTTGTCATTTTTTTTCCCAGTACCAGGTTGATGGAACCCAGCAGCAGGGATTTACCGGCGCCTGTCTCACCTGTCAGGATATTCAGACCCGGTCCGAAATCCGCCTCTGTCTCTTCGATCAGGGCAAGATTCTTCACATGTAGATTAATGAGCATGCTAACTCCTGTTTATTGTGTGATTCCCCCAGGCGCGACCGCTCTCAGTCTGCCAAGGGCTTTTTTTCCTTCTGTTTCATTTCTGACAGCACAGAAGATGGTATTGTCTCCGGCAATACAGCCCAGGATCTCCTTCCAGTCCAGTTCCTCCAGCGCCACTGCTGCTGCCATGGCCATGCCGGAAGAGGTTTTGACCACCACCAGATTGCCTGCCAGATCCGCGGAGACTACCGCATCCTGCAGGACCCGGAGATATTTCTCCCGGCTGCCACTCTCCTCCTCCCGGTTTTCCCCGGAGCGGTAAAAGACCCTGCCGTTTTCATCTGCGTGCTTGGTCAGCCGCAGTTCCCTGATATCCCTGGAAATGGTGGCCTGGGTCACGGCAAAGCCCCGCTGTCCCAGCAAAGCTGCCAGTTCTTCCTGTGTTTCGATCCTCTGCTCTCTGAGCAGCCGAAGGATCATCTCCTGTCTTGCTGATTTCATATCTGTACTCCGGGACTCCGTTCAGACGATATTCATCTTTCTGCTCAGAGTCGTCATAAAGCTGGTATTGTGGATCTTGATCAGTCTGGTATCCTTTTCTGCCCGCCGGATCACAACTCTGTCTCCGGTCAGCAGCGCCACACCGTCCTCGCCATCAAAATAGACCTGGGCGTGATCTGTCTGGCCTTCTCTGCCGGGACAGATCTCCACCGTGATATTGCTCTCCGGCGCCAGGATCACGCTTCGGGTGCTGATGGTATGGGGTGCCAGCGGTGTCATGACAAAAAGCTGGGCATTTGGCGCCACAATAGGACCGCCGGCAGATAGGCTGTAGGCTGTGGATCCTGTGGGTGACGCAAGGATGATGCCGTCACTGTAAATATTGTTGAGAAATACACCGTCCACATAGTTATTGATATGCAGAGCCTTCAGACCCTTGTCCTTACCGATGACGATATCATTGAGGGCAATGCCGGTCTCCAGAATATCTCCGTCCCGGTAAATGCGGCCCTCCAGCATCATGCGGCTCTCTACCATATATTCATCCCGGATCATGTGATCCAGCGCCCGGTAGGTCTCTTCTTTTCCCACTTCCGCCAGGAAACCCAGGGTGCCCAGATTGATGCCGAACAGCGGGATCTGCAGATCATAGGTGTCTCTGGCAGCCTGCAGCAGGGTACCGTCTCCTCCCAGAACCAGGATGCACTCCGTGCCCTCCGGGATCACCAGGGGATCCGTGTAATTGAAGTCTCCTCTTTCACTGGGAGCAGGTCCTTCAAAAATAGAGCAGCAGCAGTCCTTTTCCTTCAGATAGGATTCGATCCTTCTGGCAGAGATCAGTTTGGGATCCTTGGCACTGTTGGTGATAATAAAAAACTGTTTCATCCCTCTTCCTTTCAGATGCAGCCGTCCGCTACAGCTGCTGATGGGCCTCCTTCACGCAGGCTGCGATCCTCTGCTCTCTCTGCGCCTGGCTCTCCGGCGCAGGCTCTGCCTCCGTCTCTCCCTTACGCAGATGCACCAGATATTCTATATTTCCTTCCGGTCCCTTGATGGGAGACCAGGACAGCTCCAGGACTCCAAGCCCCAGGGCCTCCGCGAAAGCCAGAACCATCCGGATCACATCTCTGTGGACAGCGGGATCCCTGACCACACCTTTCTTTCCGACCTTTTCCCTGCCGGCCTCAAACTGAGGCTTGATCAGGCAGATCAGATCTCCTGCATCTGCCATCAGTTCCATGACCCTGGGCAGGATCTTGGTCAGTGAGATAAATGACACATCAATGGAAACAAATGCCGGCGGTTCCTGCAGCCGGTCTGCTTCCAGATAACGGATGTTTGTTTTTTCCATGCAGACCACTCTGGGGTCCTGCCGCAGCGACCAGGCCAGCTGTCCGTGCCCCACATCCACGGAATACACCTTGACGGCGCCGTTCTGCAGCATGCAGTCTGTGAAACCACCGGTGGAACTGCCCACATCCATGCAGACCTTTCCGGCAGGATCCACCGCATATTCCCGGATGGCCTTCTCCAGTTTCAGGCCGCCCCTGCTCACATAGGGAAGAGGATGTCCTTTCAGACGGATCTCGGATTCCTCCGGAAAAGTGCTGCCCGGCTTTTCCTCCCGCTCATTGTTGACCAGAACCTTGCCGGCCATGATCAGAGCCTTTGCTTTCTCCCGGGAGGGTGCCAGCCCGTTTTTCACCACCAGCACATCCAGACGTTCTTTCATATGCTCTCCATTCTCCGGGAATCAGATTTCCCGCAATCCCAAGGTATTTCTGATCCTGTCCGCTACCGATGCTGCGTCCAGACCATACTGTGCTCTCTGTTCTTCCACACCGGCGTGGCCGATAAACTGATCCGGCAGCGCTGCGATCTGCACCTCTGCAGGAAGCTTCTCTTCCTGTGCAAATTCCAGAACCTGCTGACCAAAGCCACCGATCCTGACATTTTCCTCCATTGTCAAAAGCAGCTCATGACTCTCTGCCAGCGTACGGATCATGTCCCTGTCAAAGGGCTTGATGAAACGCATATTGACTACAGTGACAGCAAGCTCATCTGCCAGCAGTTCCGCAGCCTCTTCCGCGATCTGCACCATGGCGCCTGCCGCCAGCAGGGCAGCGCCGCTGCCCCGGCGGATCACTTCCGCTCTGCCCATCTGCAGTTCTTCCCTGCAGGCCGGCAGTCCTTTCCAGGCTGCGCCCCTGGGATAGCGGATGGCATAGGTGCCTTCCCCATTCACTGCAAACTTCAGCATCTCTCCCAGCTCCCAGTCATTTTTCGGCGCCATGACCGTCATGCCGGGCATCATATTCAGATAGGACAGATCAAAGCAGCCCTGGTGCGTCTTGCCGTCCGCGCCCACCAGGCCGGCTCTGTCAATGGCAAAGACCGCATGCACATTCTGCATGCAGATATCCATCATCAGCTGGTCAAATCCTCTTTGCAGAAATGATGAGTAAACAGCAAATACCGGTTTCAGGCCGCCCAGCGCCAGACCCGCGCAGAAGGTCACGGCATGTCCCTCTGCGATCCCCACATCAAAAAAACGTTCCGGATACTGGGCTCTGAATTTTTTCAGGCCGGTACCTTCCGCCATAGCGGCAGTGACTGCAGCGACATAAGGATCCTGCTCCGCCAGTGCCAGCATCGTTTTAGAAAATACATCTGAATAGGTCTCCGATGCTTTCTTCAGAGGTTCCCCGGTCCGGATTCGGAAGCCGGAAGTCCCATGGAAGCTGGAGGGATCCTTCTGGGCCGGTGCATAGCCCCTGCCCTTCTGGGTGACTACATGTACCAGGACCGGTCCCTGCACATTTCTGGCCTCTGCAAAAGCGTGCTCCATCTGGGAAATATTGTAGCCGTCCACAGGCCCCAGGTAGGTCAGCCCCATATCTTCAAAAAACATCCCCGGTACAAAGAGCGTCTTGATACTGCTCTTGGTCCTGCGGATCGTCTGGATCATATCCTCTCCGACACCGGGAATCTTCCCCAGTGCGGCACTGACACCCATCTTCAGTCCGGTATAGGCGGAACTGGTCCTGACCTTACCCAGATAAGTGGAGATACCGCCTACATTTCTGGAAATGGACATGTGATTGTCGTTGAGCACAATGATATAGTTGGTCTTCAGCTCCGCAGCATTGTTCATGGCTTCAAAAGCCAGACCTCCCGTCAGGGAGCCGTCACCGATGACGGATACCACTGCATGGTCTTCTCCCCGCAGATCCCGGGCCTTGACATAGCCAAGGCCGGCAGAAATAGAAGTGGAACTGTGACCGGTATCAAAGCTGTCACAGCAGCTTTCCCGTCGGCGGGGAAAACCGCTGATGCCGCCCTTCCGGCGAAGCTTGCGGAACTCTTTTTTTCTTCCTGTCAGGATCTTGTGGGTATAGGCCTGGTGACCCACATCCCAGATGATCTTATCCTCCGGCAGTGTAAAGACTCTGTGCAGAGCAATGGTCATTTCCACTACACCCAGATTGGAAGCCAGATGTCCGCCTGTCCTGCTGACCGCAGACACCAGAAAATGCCGGATCTCTCTGGCCAGGGCCGGCAGATCCTTTTCCGGAATCTTCTTGACATCATTCGGCTTTTTGATATTTTCAAGCATCCCATCACCTTCTTCTGCAGCCCCCTCCCCATCGAGACGACCGCAGACATGCGCGCCGGACGGCAGCGCAGTCTTTATTTTTTTCTGACTGCCATACGCAGCAGCATTTCCTTCAGAAATGCGCTGTCCCCCGGCAGCCGTGTCAGAAGTGCCGCAGCCTCTTCCGTATATTCCTGTACGATCTGTTCCGCGCCATCTATGCCGAACAATGTGACATACGTTGTTTTCTGATTCTTTTCATCGGAATGCACCGGCTTCCCCAGCTGATCCGTGGTAGATGTCACATCCAGAATGTCATCCCGGATCTGAAAAGCCAGACCGATCTTCCTGCCGACCTTCTCCATGACTGCTGTCACTGTATCATCTGCGCCGCCCAGGACAGATCCCACCATCAGGGCTGCTTCCAGCAGGGCAGAGGTCTTGTGCAGATAAATATAATCCAGTTCCTCTTTGCCAAGCACAGTCTTTTCCTGCTTTTCATTGCGGACATCCACACTCTGGCCGCCCAGCATGCCATGGATCCCTGTCTTTTCTGCCAGGATCCGCAGCGCAGTGATCACCCGGTCAGATGATGGTTCTCCCTCCGTTCCCTGCAGAGCAAAGCTGCCGATGGCCGTCTCATAGGCATAGTTCAGCAGGGCATCCCCGCTCAGAACGCCGAAGGCCTCTCCGTAGACTGCATGGGTGGTGAGTTTTCCTCTGCGATAGCGGTCATTGTCCAGAGCGGGCAGATCATCATGGATCAGGGAATGTGTGTGGATCATCTCCAGCGCCGCCATAAAATGATGCAGGGTCCGGCTTTCCGGGCCGCAAAGGCAGCAGGCCTCCCGCATGAGCAGGGGACGGATCCGTTTGCCGCCTGCTTTCATACTGTAATTGATGGCCTCCGCCAGCAGTCTGGGAAATCCTTCCTCTGCCGGCAGGAAATCCAGAAGGATCTTCTCAGCCTCACTCTGTTTTCTTTGCAGTGTCTCTTCAAAACTCATGGATCTCTCCATCCTCACTGATCTGGATCATCTTTTTCTCCACGGTATCGATCCTGTCGCTGCAGGTCTTCAGCAGCTGCATGCCCTGCTGATACAGACGAAAGGATTCTTCCAGGGAAATGCTGCTGTTTTCCAGCTGCTCAGCGATATGGTCCAGTCTGGCCAGATCTTCTTCCAGCGTGCTTTCGCCATCCGGCTGCACGATCTCTTTCTTTTTTTCTTCTGTCATTTTTTATTCCTGAAGGGATATTTCCCGAATCTCTGTGCGCAGGCTGCCGTCCCGCAGTCTGACTGTCAGATACTGTCCAACCTTTGTCTGACCGGCCGATCTGACCTGCCTGCCTTCCTCATCCTCCAGATAAGCATAGCCCTGATTAAGCCGTTCCAACGGTGACAGACCTTTCAGCCGGCCGATCCGCAGCTGCAGCTGATGCCGCTTGTTCTGCAGAACTCTCTTTTCCCGCTCCTCCAGACGCAGGCCCAGATCTGCCAGATACTGTCTGTGCTCCCGGATCCTGCCTTCCGGACTGTGGAACAGGATCCTCTCCCGCAGATGGGAAAGGCGCTGCCGCTGCAGGGCGATCCTGTGCTCCGGAGAAAGATATTTCCACCGTTCTGTATATTGACGGACTGCGCTGCGCTTTCCATCGATCTGCAGCTGCATGGCATACTGCAGACGCTGACGGCGCCGCTGCAGGTCCTGCAGCAGCTGCTGCAGATCCAGTACCGCCAGTTCCGCTGCTGCGGAAGGGGTAGGCGCTCTCAGATCTGCCGCAAAATCCGCAATGGTGGTATCTGTTTCATGACCGACTGCGGAGATAACCGGTGTATCGCAGTCCGCAATAGTCCTGGCCACCAGTTCCTCATTGAAAGCCCATAGGTCTTCGATGGAGCCTCCACCCCTGCCGACTATGATCACATCTACTCCAAGAGCGTCCAGCATGCGGATACCGGCAGCCACGCTTTCTGCTGCCCCTTCTCCCTGCACCTGGGCCGGAAAAAGGATCAGCTGCACCGCCGGATTCCTCCGATGACAGATGTTCTGGATATCCCTCACTGCTGCCCCGGTGGGTGCAGTAACAACACCGATACACTCCGGATGCTTTGGAATGGGCTTTTTTCTTTCCCGGTCGAAAAGTCCTTCCTTCTCCAGCTTCTCCTTCAAAGCCAGATAGCGTTCATAAAGAGCGCCGGCTCCCTCTGCCGTGATCTGTCTGGCATAGAGCTGATACCGCCCGTCACGCTCATAGATATCGACCGTTCCCGTGACCACCACGGTGTCGCCGTCCTTCATGCGGAAAGTCATGCCCTTTCTGGCTGACGCAAACATGACGCAGGAAAGAAGTCCTTCCCCATCCTTCAGGGTAAAATAGATATGACCGGAGGAATGGTATTTACAATTGCTGACTTCTCCCCGTACAGAGATCCGCCGCAGGAGATAATCCTGCTGAAAGAGGCCCTTGATATATCTGTTGACCTGACCTACGGAATAGATACGGTTCACGCTTTTTTCTCCGATGCCCTGTAGACACGTCCCAGAATGCCGTTGACGAAAGAACCGGACTCATCACCGCCGAAATTCTTGGCCAGTTCCACGGCTTCATCAATGGCCACCTTCACGGGAATATCCTCGTCGAACAGCATTTCATACACACCCAGACGCAGAATGGTCAGATCCACCTTGTTCATGCGGGCAGGCTTCCAGCCTTTGGAATTGCGGGTGAGGATCTCATCGATCTCCGGCAGTCTTTCACTGACCAGTTCATATTTTTCACGGATGTAAGACTGCTCCTCCGCACCCAGATCAGCACCATAATCCAGTTCTTCCCGTCCTTCCTTCAGGGACTCCAGATAAGACTGCAGCTGCTCCGGCATTTCCTCACCGCTGTTGAACAGGGTCATAAACAGCAGTTTAAATATGGTCTCTCTCTGCTCTCTTCGTTTCATATTTACTCCCTTACGTCAGAACGCGCGGGGAAGCTGAAAGACACTTGCTCTTTCTTCCCCGCGGTACCGCCGGTTTCCGTCTTATTCCGCTGTCTCCAGCTGAAGATCTGTCACACTGATATCCACATCAGAGACTGTCAGGCCTGTCATATTTTCAATAGCAGACTTTACCTTCTCCTGCACCTTTTTTGCCGTCTCCGGAATGGTGCTGCCAAAACGGATCTGCAGAGCGATCCGCACTTTGACGATCCCCTCTGTGACCTCCACTCTGACGCCCTTGGAAATACTCTTGGCACTCATTTTGCCTACTTTGTCCGCAGTGATCCCACCGGCCAGAGAGGCAACACCTTCTGCCTCAGTTGCAGCCAGCGCCGCAATGATCATGACCACATCGTCCGCTACCTGCACAGTGCCGACAGTTTCATCGTCATAGATGGTGTATGTGCTTCTGATATCTTCTTTGTTTTCTGCCATAGCATCCTCCCTGCGGCCTTCCGGACCGCAACATGCGAACGGACCTTCCGGTCCTGCCCTGTTTCTCAGTTTCTGCTGAACTCCTCCAGTACCAGTCCGTCATTCCGGTCCAGCGTCATACCGACGCTCCATGGATTGACGAACAGCAGCAGGGGATTGCCCTTCAGATCCATGACCCTCTTCATATCGGAGGTGCCAATGATCTTTTCCGGATCGATCTCATCTTTATTGACGATCCAACGGATATATTCGTAGGGAAGCATATCCAGACGGATCTCCACATTGTATTCATTGTTCAGGCGGTACTTCAGTACATCAAACTGGAGCACACCCACAACGCCCACGATGATCTCCTCCATGCCGCCTCTGGACTCCTGGAAGATCTGAATGGCGCCTTCCTGGGCGATCTGGCGGATGCCCTTGACGAACTGCTTCCGCTTCATGGTATCCACCTGGCTGACCCTGGCGAAATGCTCCGGCGCAAAAGTGGGAATCCCTTCATAGGCGAACTTTTTGCCCGGGGCGCAGACCGTATCTCCGATGGAGAAAATGCCCGGATCGAAGACACCGATGATATCCCCTGCATAGGCTTCATCGATCACGTGCCGGTCATCTGCCATCATCTGCTGGGGCTGCAGCAGCCGCAGCTTCTTCTCCCCCTGCATGTGATACACTTCAGAACCGGCGTCAAACTTGCCGGAGCAGATCCGCATGAAGGCGATCCTGTCCCTGTGGTTCTTGTTCATGTTGGCCTGGATCTTGAAGACAAAGGCAGAAAAGTCCTCTGTCATGGGATCGATCACCCCCTGATCCGAGGTCCTGGGCAGGGGAGACGTGGTCATCTGCAGAAAATGCTTCAGAAAGGTCTCCACGCCAAAGTTGGTAAGAGCAGATCCGAAGAAGACAGGGGAAAGTTCCCCCCTGCTGACCATTTCCTGGTCAAATTCTGCGGAAGCGCCATCCAGCAGCTCGATCTCCTCCAGCAGCTGGTCCTTCTGCTCCTGGGAGACGACATCCAGCAGGTGAGGATCATCTACGGCGATCTCCTCCTCCACGCCTTCTTTGGTTCCCTTCTGGGTATCGGAAAACACCAGAACTTTCTCTGTATTTCTGTCATAGACACCCCGGAAATTCTTTCCGGAGCCGATGGGCCAGTTGATGGGGCAGGTAGCAATGCCCAGCTCTTTTTCGATCTCATCCAGCAGGTCAAAGGTATCATTGGCATCCCTGTCCATCTTGTTGATAAAGGTAAAGATGGGGATGTGACGCATGACGCAGACCTTGAACAGCTTCCTGGTCTGGGCCTCCACACCCTTGCTGCCGTCAATGACCATGACCGCTGAATCTGCCGCCATCAGAGTCCGGTAGGTATCCTCCGAGAAATCCTGATGTCCCGGCGTATCCAGAATGTTGATACAGAATCCTCCGTAATTAAACTGAAGGACTGACGAGGTCACGGAGATACCTCTCTCCTTTTCGATCTCCATCCAGTCGGAGACCGCATGCCGGGCCGTGGCCTTTCCCTTTACGGAGCCCGCCAGATTGATGGCGCCTCCGTAAAGCAGAAATTTTTCGGTCAGCGTGGTCTTTCCCGCATCCGGGTGGGAAATGATCGCAAAGGTCCTTCTTTTTTCTATTTCCTGTGTTAATACAGACAAGTTGATTCCTCCTGTCAGGACAGTTTCCAGATGTCCTGATCATACTGTGCAATGGTACGGTCCGCTGAGAAGAAGCCCGCTTTGGCGATATTCACCAGTACCTTCTTCATCCAGGCGTCTCTGTCCTCATAGTCTGCCAGCATTTTTTCCTTGGTTGTAATGTAGTCCTTCAGATCCAGCAGGGTCATGAACCAGTCCTTGGTGGACAGCTCGTGATGCAGACGATTCAGGCTGACAGGATCTCCGATGGCAGTCAGTTCCTCACCCAGCAGGAAATCCACCAGCTCGTGGATCTGAGGATCATTGTTGTAATATTCCTCTGCATGATAGCCATTGGTATCATAGAGCCGGATCACATCATCCGGCATCTTGCCGAAGATATAGATATTGTCATCGCCTACCAGCTCATGGATCTCCACATTTGCGCCGTCTTCGGTACCCAGAGTCAGGGCGCCGTTCAGCATGAATTTCATGTTGCCGGTGCCGGAGGCTTCCTTGGAAGCCAGGGAGATCTGCTCGGAAATATCCGCAGCAGGGATCAGATGACCGGCCTTTGTGACATTGTAGTTCTCTACCATGACCAGCTGCATGTAGGGACTTACCTGAGGATCATTTGCGATCAGCTTTGACAGGCAGAGCAGCAGGTGAATGATATCCTTGGCAATGGTATAGGCCGGCGCGGCCTTCGCGCCGAAGATCATAGTCAGAGGTGTCTTAGGCAGTCTTCCGGCCTTGATCTCCTTGTATTTGTAAATGGCATACAGGGCATTCATCTGCTGACGCTTGTATTCATGCAGACGCTTGACCTGCACATCATAGATGGAATTGGGATCGATCCGCAGATTCTGGGTCTCATACAGATATCTGGACAGATTTCTCTTGTTGCGGCTCTTGATGCTCTGCAGCTTATCCAGAACCTCTTTGTCTTCCTGATACTGCATCAGGCCTTCCAGCTTGTCTGTTTCTGTCATGATCTCCGCATCCAGCAGCTCCTGCAGATAGTCTGCAAGCTTTGGATTGCAGCTTGCCAGCCAGCGGCGCACGGTAATACCATTTGTCTTGTTGTTGAATTTCTCCGGATAGATCTCATAGAAATCCTTCAGCTCGGATTTCTTCAGGATCTCTGTATGCAGGGCAGCCACACCATTGACGGAGAAACCATAATGCATATCCATGCGGGCCATGTGGATCCTGTTGTCCTGGTCGATGATGGCCAGGCCTTCCTTGCTGTATTTCTGTTTTACCCGGGCATCCAGCTCACGGATAATAGGCAGCAGCTGGGGACATACCTCATCCAGATAATCCACCGGCCACTTCTCCAGTGCCTCTGCCAGGATCGTGTGATTTGTATATGCGCAGGTCTTGCTCACAACGCTGATGGCCTCATCCATGGAGAAGCCTCTGGCTGTCAGCAGACGGATCATTTCCGGAATGACCATGGAGGGATGGGTATCATTGATCTGGATCACTACATGATGATGCATGTGATGCAGATTTACCCCTCTCTGCTCGCACTCCATCAGGATCAGCTGGGCAGCATTGCTGACCATAAAATACTGCTGATATACACGGAGCAGCTGGCCCTGCCGGTCGCTGTCATCCGGATACAGGAAGAGGGTCAGGTTTTTCATGACATCATATTTGTCAAAGCTGATGCTGTCATCCCCCACGATCGTGTCATCCACAGTATCCAGATCAAACAGATGCAGTCGGTTGCAGCCATTGTGATAGCCGGGAACCGCGATATCATACATGGTGGACCAGGCTGTGAAGTACTTGAAGGGCACCTCAAAAGAAGCCTGCTGGCGCATGAGCCAATTGTCGTTTGTGATCCAGGGATTTTTGGTCTCCTGCTGCTTGTTGCCGCTGAACTGCTGACGGAAAAGGCCATAGTGATAGTTCAGGCCCACGCCATCGCCGCAAAGTCCCAGTGTGGCAATAGAATCCAGGAAGCAGGCTGCCAGCCGACCCAGACCGCCGTTGCCCAGGGAGGGCTCCATCTCGATATCCTCCAGATCTGCCAGATGCAGATGGTACTTGCGGAGGATCTGCTCCACATCATCATAAATGCCCAGATTGATCAGGTTGTTGGACAAAAGCTTTCCGATCAGGAATTCTGCGGAAATATAATACAGCTTCTTGTTTCCCTGGATCTGGGGACGTCCTGCCAGCTTTTCCTTGCACAGGCTCAGCAGCACGGAGAATACCTCCTGCTTGGTACAGCCCTTCAGATCTCTGCCGCAGCTGCTGCGCAGACGGTCATTGATCTCTTTTTCCAGGACATCGGCATCAGCGGGTTCCCAGTGGATCTCCTCTGTGGGCAACTGGATCACCTCCACGCCGATCTCTTCTTCATAGGTCTTCTCTTCCTGCAGCAGTTCCTCCATGCTGTCAGCCTGCTCATTTTCTTCAAATTCCCGTGCCCATGCCTCCGCATCAAAGGGCTTCTCTTCTGCCAGTCTGCCATAGAGGAAAGCCAGGCCCCGCATGCGGTTGACCAGTTCATCGGAAAATGCCAGCGGGCGCATGCGCCACTGCCAGTTTGTACCCAGGCTGGAGGGGAAGTTCAGACGTGCTTCACCGCCCAGGGACAGATAATCCTGCATGGGAATGATACAGATCTTTGCCACGCTGGAGTATGCCATGCGAATGAAGAACCAGGGGATCGCCCCCTCGTCCTGTACATTGTAGATACCAAGATAACGATCCGCAAATTCGCGCTCTGCGGGGTTTGCCTCCCGGTACCAGCCCAGCGTTGTATTGTTGTCATGGGTGCCTGTGTAAACCACACAGTTCTCCCCGTAATTGTGGGGCAGATATTCATTGTTGCCGGCGGGATCAAAGGCAAACTGCAGAACCTTCATATTGGGATAGCCACTGTCTTTAACCAGCTGACGGACACCGTCTGTCATCAGACCAAGGTCCTCGGCAATGATATTGACCTTGCCCAGCTTCTCCTCAATGGCCCGGAAGAGATCCATGCCCGGACCCTTTTCCCATGTGCCGAACTCAGCAGTGGGATCACCGTAAGGAACAGCATAATACTCATCGAATCCGCGGAAATGATCCACACGGATCACATCATACAGCTTCAGGCTGTAGGAAACACGGCTGATCCACCATGTGTAGCCGCTCTTTTTGTGATAATCCCAGCGATAAAGAGGATTGCCCCAGAGCTGTCCCTTTTCCGTAAAAGCATCCGGCGGGCAGCCGGCCACTGCCAGTGGTGTACTGTTTTCATCAAACTGGAACAGATCAGGATTGCCCCAGGCATCTGCGCTGTCAAAGGCTACATAGATGGGGATATCACCGATGATCTCGATCCCCTTCTTGTTGGCATAGCTCTTCAGTCTCAGCCACTGCATGGCGAATTTGTACTGCAGGAAACGCTGGAACTCCAGCTCATCTGCCAGTTTCTCTGTCATAGCCTGCAGGGCTTTGGGATCCCTGGCCTTCAGTTCCTGGGGCCAGTCTGCCCAGCACTTGCCGCCCTGATCCTGCTTGATGGCAGTAAAGAGGCAATAATTCTCCAGCCACCAGGCATTGTCTTTCACAAACTGACGGAATTTTCCACCGCCGCGGAAACGGGAAAATGCCTTGCGCAGCACAGGAAATCTCTGCTCATACATGCGGCCGTAATCCACATATTCCGGATGACCTTCGCTGTTGGCAGCCTCACACTCCTCCTGTGTCAGCAGACCCTCTACTGTCAGGGTCTCCAGAGAAATAAAGTAGGGATTTCCCGCAAAGCTGGAAAATGCCTGATAGGGGGAATCGCCATAGCCGGTGGGCCCCAGAGGCAGGATCTGCCAGTAACTCTGACCGGCCTTGACCAGTCGATCAACAAATTCATAAGCTTCTCTTGAAAATCCGCCTATACCATATCTGGAAGGCAGGGAAGAAATCGGAAGCAATACGCCGCTTTTTCTCATAAAATTCTCACTCTCCATTTTTTCTTTCATCCACGGTATCGTCTCCGGAGACGCCAAAGAAAGCATCCGGGCAGACTCCGACACTTTGATACACGGTATCATAAATGCCGCTATTTTTCAAGCAAAGCAGGAAAATAGCTGCTAACAGTTTCTGCAAATATATCTATCATCTGTGAAAGGATCTTCCATACCGACATTTCTATCATGTTCGGAACAGCTTTTTCTCAGATAAAAACGTCCATGTCACGCTTCCCGCAACTCCACATTTTATGATACTACGCCTGACTTCGCTTTGCAGCTCTGTATAAGTTCGAAGACGGAAATCAATAGATTTCCTGTCTCACTTATCCCGTCAGGCT
>R14__coassemble_505_pt1 | contig 26513 bp, 22 predicted proteins | sample R14__metabat2_high_PE_030 | metagenome-assembled genome bin R14 | reverse complement strand
GCGAAGCAATTCCAACTGCGTATCATAAAATTGTGGTGGTACGCGACGTACCATAGTCTGGAAATGGGCGCGCTTTCTGAGAGAAACTTTTAATTCTAATCTAAAACTTCTGGCAATATGCCGCAAATCCAGTTATACTGAAGAAGGAAATTGGTTAAAATTACAAGAATCGGAGGGCGTATAGATGAAGAAAAGGAGTATTGCGATCCTGCTGGCCGGTGTGCTGGCTTGTTCCTTTATATTACCGGGATGCGGAGATTCTGATGAATCCGCAACTGCAGAGACAGAAGCAGAAGAGACAGAGACCCCGACTCCCACAGCAACTGCCACCCCGGAAGTGACGGTTACACCGCCGCCGGCTGTCACAGAGACACCGGAAGCCACTCCGGAACCTACAGAAGCCCCCTCCGGTGCAACAGCGCTGGAAGGCATGCCCTATATCGGCAGAGCTGATTTCGCTGACTGGGGCCTGATCCTCACCAACCAGACCGGACAGGATATCATTTCTGTCCAGTTCTGCGATTCCGATCAGGGAAATTATCTGGAAAATGCCCTTCCGGAGGGTGAAGTATTCTCCAGTGGGGAGAGTCGCGCGGTATTCCTGGATATCCCGGTGCTGGACGAAGTCTGCGCCGGCACGGTGGCTACAGCCTCTACAGCTCATGAGATCCTGGATCCTGCAGGTATCTCCACAGATGCATTGCCTGCGCTGGATATTCTGCTGACTTTTGCGGATGGCACAGGCCATGTGATCCATTATTTCGATTACACAGATATGGATGCGGCGGATATCTACTATCAGGACGGCTATGTCTATCTGGATTATATCAGCGTTGAGACCGGAGCGGAATGGTCCAACTATGATGGTGAGTCTTCCTATGGCATGTAAAGACTGAGAACGGGCTGCGCCGGATAAGGAAGCAGGCCGTGATGGAGCATATGCCTGCATAAGACAGGAAGGGATTGCTTACTGCTTCGGTACAGAGATTTTATGAAAAATGATTCGGGAGCGCCGGCGCGGAATGTCTGATATGGAAATGCAGTGCCTGGATATCGACGAAAAGAAAAGAGGAAAAAGCAGGGAAGCGACATGCTGATATGCGTGGATATTTCCCTGCGAAAGACTGCCATGCTGCGGAAAGGTCTGCGGCATGGCAATCTGTTTGTAGGAAAAGGAAACAATAGGTATGATCAGGAAGATCCTGTGCATGATCCTGTGCGCTCTGGTGATCATCGGAGGGATGGTCTGGCTGCTGCCGGAAAAGCCCATCAGTGACAAAGAAGCCCGGGAACAGTCTGAAAAGCAACTGGCAGAACTGTCGAAAATGAGCGGAGCGACCGCAGACGGGCCGGAAGCCACCGGCGATGAGGCGGAAGAGAAGACAGTGGGCGAAGTGGCGAAGAAAAGTGGTACGAAAGTCACCCGTTCTGATGATGTCATGCGAAGCATCGAATTTCTCAATCAGTATGCCTATGGCGAGATGATCGACAGCAGCGGTACGGGCTTTGGCTGCCTGCCGGTGGCCATGACCATTATCCTCAACTATATTCAGGATGTGGAGGTACATCCTGTAGATCTTTGCCGGGACACTATGCCCATGGTCCTGCAGGAGCATGGAGGCCAGCTGTATGAGGTGGGTGACTGCGCAGACCACTATGGGCTGAAGATCTCGGATAGCTTTACGGTAGCAGCTCAGGAGGATTTTGATAAGATCGTCAATGCTTTGAATGACCATCAACTGGTACTTCTGTACATCAACAGCAACTATGTTCATGCCAGCAGTCATCATTTCAATGTAGCTTTTGGCATCAATACTGCCGGAGAGATGCAGATTGCGGAGGTTTCCATGGGCCGGGAGGAGGATTATGATCTGGCCTATATGCGGCAGTGCATTGACGCGGCCTGGATCTTTGAAACACCTTTGAAGACAACTGTGACCCTGGAGGATCAGACAAGCAAATATACCGGGGAGCCGATCTCCATGAAGGAAGTGGTGGTCAGCGGCAGCGAAGGATCTGTTCTGCTGACTTACTATCTGGATGAGGACTGCAAAAAACCAACAGATCCGGAGAACAGCGGTGCGCTGGCAGAAGGCACCGCACCGGCAGAGCCGGGCATATATTATGTCAGGGCCAGGGTAAAGGCAGATGATACCTGGCCGAAGGGGGTCAGCCGTACGGCGAAGCTGGAGGTCACGAAGAAAAGCAGGAAGAAATGACGAGATAAGAGAAGTAAGGGCGGAGAAAGTTCGCATGCCCGGATGGAGAAAGTAACGATTTTGAGAAATCTGCAGGCAGAAGAGCCTCATGTCTGCAGGAAGCCGGGAGAACACTCTTCGGACGGGACAAAAAAAGTCAAACAAGCAAGGGATTATAGAGTAAAAAACAACACGCAAAAACACACGAGCACACAAAAAGCACAAAGGCGATGGTCGCTTCTTTCGGGAAACCAGATGGAACGATCATCGCCTTTCTTTGCGTTAAATATGCAATGCTGGAATACCGGAGCAATAAAAGCAAGGGATCCATAGAACTGGAGCGAAAATAGCGCCAAAAGAGAGCAATTTAACAAAATTGCAAAAAGCACATAGAGAGCACATAACGCAGAGAGATGGGAGAAATGTACCTGCCGGCCGGTTCGGGGATCACAGCAACAGAGCATGGGTCGATGCTCCGCAAGGAACATAGATGCTGAAGCGCAGAAATGAATTAAAGTAGAAAATGTATGATATGAAAAGCAAAAAATGTATAGAACAAGAAAAGCCAGTGCAATGACTTCTCCTTTAAGGCGTCCTATAATGGCATCATCAAGAGAGGGAAACACACCTCACAAAAACAAAAGAATCAAATAAGGGAAAATCAAAAAAGCAAGAGAGTAACAAAAAGAAAAGCAACAAGTCAAAAACAGAAAACAAAAACAGAAAACAAAATCAGAAATCAGGAGGAAAAAACAATGGCAAAGGAAATTCGTATTGGTCTGGTAGGTTCCGGTTGGATGGGCAAGGCACACAGCTCCGCTCTGGCAGATGCAGAGATGCTGTTCGGCCCGGATTACGGTGTAGCATCTTTCGAGATCGTTGCAGATGCAAATGAGGCAGCTGCTCTGTCTGCGCAGAAGAAGATCGGTTTCAAGCGTGTGTCCACAGACTGGCATGATGTTGTAACAGACCCCAACGTAGATCTGGTAGACATCGCAACACCCAATGCATTCCACTATGTAGTAGCAAAGGCAGCTCTGGAGAACGGCAAGAACGTATATTGCGAAAAGCCCCTGTCCATTTCCGCAGAGGAGTCCAGAGAGCTTGCTGAGCTGGCAAAGGAAAAGGGTGTGATCAACTACGTTGGTTTCAACAACACACAGAATCCCGCAAACGCATATGTTCGTGAACTGGTACAGTCCGGTGCTCTGGGCGACATCATGAGATTCACAGGCACCTATGATCAGGATCAGCTGCTGGATGAGAGCCTGCCCATCACCTGGAGACATATCAACAAGCTGGCCGGCTGCGGCGCACTTGGCGATCTGGGTTCTCACCTGCTTTCCATCTCCCAGTTCATCATGGGTGATATTACTTCCGTAAATGCAGTAGCTACTACCGTATTCCCCAAGCGTCCCAAAGCTGCAGGCTCCACAGAGATGGCAGATGTTGAGAATGAAGACATCATGACCTTCATGGCAGAGTACGCAAACGGCGCCATCGGCCAGATCGCATGCTCCCGCGTAGCTACCGGCCGCAAGAACTATCTGTGCTATGAGATCCAGGGAACCAAAGGTTCTGTTCGCTACGATCTGGAGCGTATGGGTGAGGTTCAGGTTTACTTCCATGATGACAATGAGAGAGACCGTGGCTTCCGTACCGTACTGCTGAACCCCTGCCACAAGGGCTACAGCGCATTCCAGCCTGCAGGTGGCATCTCCATCGCTTACAATGACATGAAGATCCTGGAAGTACACGCTCTGTTCGATGCCATCACCAATGGCGCTGACTATGTAACAGACTTCGAGTTCGGTTACAAGATCGACCGTACTGTAGCGGCAGTCATTGAGTCTTCCAAGACCCGTGCATGGGTAGATGTAAAGTAATTACTACAGGGCGAAGCTGTTGAAAAACTCAGGTGTTTGCCATACACCGGTCCATTTTTGGATACACCTGCTCACGCAGAGGGCTGTCAGATAGTCTGATGCTTTATGAGGAAAAGTGGTATGGGAAGCTTTGCAGAAAAACAACAGAAGGTTGAAAAAAGTTGACATTTGAAAAAGGAGAAAAAATTATGTCTATCAGAGTAGGTATCGCTCCCGACAGCTGGGGCGTATGGTTCCCGGAACATGAAAAGCAGACACCCTGGTTTCGCTGCCTGGACGAGATGAAGATCTCCGGCTACAACGGCGTAGAACTGGGTCCCTGGGGCTACTTCCCCAACAAGAATCCCATGCTGAAGAACACACTGGCAGCAAGAGACCTGACCCTGGTGGCAGGCACTTGCGGCGGAGATTTTCTGGATGACGCCAGCATTGACGCTATGTGCGAGACCATTGATGAGATCGCTGCTGTACTGAAGGACGAAGCATTTACAGAGGCAAAGTATATCGTACTGCTGCCTGCTATGTATACAGATCTGGAGACAGGTGTACCGGTCATGGATCCGGTCCTGACAGATGAGCAGTGGGCAACCTATTGCAAAAATGTACAGCGTGCTGCTGACCGCGTGGCATCCCATGGCCTGATCGGTACATTCCATCCCCACGTAGACTGCCATGTACAGACAGAGGCAGAGATCGAGCGCCTGCTGAATGACACAGATGTTATGCTGTGCTTCGATACCGGCCATCATGTTTATGGCGGCGGTGAGCCCATCAGCTTCTATCGCAAGCATGCAGACCGTATTCCCTATATCCATATCAAGGACTGCGATCTTGCAGTAAAGAAGATGATGGATGACAACAAGTGGTCCTTCGCAAAGGCTGTTACAGAGGACATCATGGTGGAGCCGGGCAAGGGCAGCATCGATTTTGCTGAACTGTACAAGGCTCTGGTAGAGAAGGGCTATGACGGCTGGGTCGTTGTAGAGCAGGATCTCTTCCCTGTAAAATCCTTCGATCTGCCTCTGGAGATCGCCATCCGCGGACGCGAAAACCTGAGAAAGGCCGGCTTTACAGAGTAATTCAAAAATCGAACTCCATAAAGAAAACACATCATACAGCAGAAAGGCGGTTCCGGGCAGCGATTTTATTGCCCGGAGGCGTCTTTTTGTGTTATTATAATTCAATAGCTTATTGCAAAATTTGTGCACAGAACGCAAAAGACAGCTGAAAATATTTGCATTTATTGCACAAATACTGCCTCGCATACTGACTGTGTTGTGGGGAAAGGTACATATGTATTGCGAATATGCTGCATCCATGTTGCCGGACAGAAAGGTTCCGGATATGCGGATCAGAAAGGAGTCCTATGAAGATTGTTGATGTGGGGGTACATGACCCATCCTTTATGGAATTTACCATGCCTTCCCAGACAGCAAAAGAGCTGCTGTATTATGTGACGGAGTTCGGACATTTTTATTGTGACCATCGCTACAGCATTGCCCGGGAAAATCTGGATTCTCTTCTGCTGATCTATGTCTGCGAGGGGCAGCTCTATGTGGAATGTGACGGGGAGAAGGTGACGGTGGAAAAGGACCAGATCGCACTGGTGGACTGCCGCAAGCCCCATAAATATTTCTGCCTGAACAGTGTGGAATTTCTCTGGTTCCATTTTTTGGGCGGTAACAGCGCAGCGTATACCAAATACCTGTACAATAATTTTGGCATTCACTATCAGGAAAAGACCCATTATCTGCGGCACAATTTCGAGCGGATCATGGCCTATGCCCAGGAGATCCCCAACAATGAGCACAGGATCTCCGGCCATATTTCCCAGATCTTTGCCCAGCTGGCAGCGCCCAACCGGAACATGGTGGCATCCACAGAGATGTTTGAGCCGGTGCTGCAGTACATCCGGGACCATTACGCGGAGATGATCTCCGTGGATGAGCTGGCAGCCCTCTGCCACATGAGCGTCTCCCATTTCGTCCGCAGTTTTGGCAGGTCCTGCGGCCTGACGCCCCATGAATATGTGCTGCAGTACCGGCTGCACCAGGCCAAGCAGCAGCTGCTTATGTCCACAGACAGCGTGGAAACCATCAGTGAAAAATGCGGCTTCAACAGCGCTTCCCACTTCGCCCGGGCTTTCCGCAAGGAGAAGGGGATCTCCCCTACGGAGTTCCGGAAGCTGGAGTTCTAGGGGGGTTCTGCAAAAGTAAGTTAAACAAGAGCAGAAGAATGCAGATGGTATTGGCCGGACTTGCTGAAAGGAGATGCTTATGAACGGGAAAAGTGTACAGCAGGATCTGAAGGCAGAATTTGTTACCACCCATTATGTGGATGAGACCTATCATAAAAGCCATCCGCAGCTGATCCATCGACATGCGGAAGAAGTGGAGCTTTTGTACGTGATCGAAGGCAGCGGCAGCTATTCTGTTGCAGGTAGAGAATACCTGCTGCAGCGGGGCAATCTGGCTATCTGCAACGCCAATATTTTTCACGGAGAACCGCCGTTTCATGAGCATCAGATGACCAGTCATTGCTGCGTGATCAGAGGATTGCAGATGAAGGGCGTACCGGCGAATACGGTGGAAGGGTCTTTGCATACACCGATCCTGTATTTTGAAAAAGACAGGAATCTGATCGAACATCTTTACCTGGCCTTGTACGAGGCTTCTCAGAAGAACAAAATGGATCCTGCCGTGTGTGATCTGCTGGCCAATGCCATTCTGGAAGTGGTACTGCAGAAGCTGCGGGAAAGGAATGTGGTAAATGATCAGGTACATCAGAAAAATGATCAGTTTGTGGCAGGCATTATGGATTATCTGGACCGGCATTTTATGGAGAATCCAAACCTGCAGGAACTGGAGGATGTATTCAGGATCAGCCGCTTTAATCTTTCCAGGATCTTCAAGGCGGAAACAGGATTGTCCCCGATGAAATATGTCCTGCACAGAAAGATCGGTGAATCCCAGAACCTTCTTATGAACACTGAGATGCCCATTGGAGATATCGGAGAGTATCTTGGATTCAATAATAACTGTCATTACAGTTCCTGTTTTAAGAAATATGTGGGGATCACCCCATCCCAGTACAGGAGCCATTTCAAAGAACAGACAAAACCGGAAAATTGAAAGAACCCTTCGGGGTTCTTCTTTTTATGCGTAGAATCAAAGCAAAATGGGTGCGTTTTCCCGGCGAGAAGCACAACAGGAACTTTTTTGCGGAAAAAGCAGCAAGGTTTGCAAGAATTTATAACTGCATCCACCAAAAGTGGAATATCCGGCGAAAAAACGTGCAATTGTTTGATAACGTTTTCTGAACAAATGGAATTATAATGAAAACACAGAAAAACAAAGAGAAAACAAAGACACGATGCATCTGATAGCATGATAAAACAGAGAAAGGAAACGACAGTATGAAAATGATGAAAGCAGCCGTTTTCAAAGGAAATGGCATTCTCAAGGTAGAAGAAGTTCCTGTACCGAAGGTTCAGAACGCGGACCAGGTTGTGATCAGAGTCAAGGCAGCAAGTATCTGTGGAAGTGACATTCATGCCCTGCACGTACCGCCGGGACAGGTGATCTCTTCTGACATTGTACTTGGCCATGAATTTTTTGGTGAGATCGTGGAAAAAGGTGACAGAACAGCGGACTTTGAAGTTGGTGATCATGTGGCTGTAAATCCCTGTCTTCCCTGCGGCGAGTGCTGGGAATGCAAGCATAATTTCCGCAATCTCTGCCGGACCCCCCGGCATTACGGTCAGACCTGTGACGGTGGTTTTGCGGAATATGCCCTGGTGGAGACCAGCCAGATCTATCATCTGCCGGCCGATATCGATCCGGATATTGCGGCGCAGACAGAACCGCTGGCCTGCGTCACGTATTCCCTGAATATGGTGAAGCCTTCACCTTCTGATTACATCCTGCTGTACGGTGCCGGTCCTATCGGCCTGACTTATATCAAGGCGCTGCAGGCATTTGGCGTGACAAATCTGGCAGTGGTAGCCAAAGGTGAGAAGAGGATCCAGCAGGCAAAAGACTGCGGTGCGGATTTTGTCATTAACAGTGAGACAGAGGATGTGGGCGAACGCCTGGAAGCAGTCTGGGGCGGCAAAGCGGACATTGTGCTGGATGCCGTCGGCAGAGGGCCGGTCCTGACGGAGGCTGTGAAGCTGTTAAATGCCAGGGGTCGAATCATGTTGTTTGGGCTGGATCACAACGCCCGGGCAGAAGTTCCTCCGGCTGAGTATACCCAGAAGGAACTGACGATGATGGGATCCCTGGGCAAGGATTTCCCGGCATCCATTGAACTGATCAGGAAAAATATTGATCTGAAGTCTTTTATTACCCACAGAGTACCACTGGATGAGATCAACGATGCGATTGAGTTACTGAAAAGCAAGAAGGCCTGCCGGGTGATCGTTTACCCGTAAGGCGAAGATTGTTTCTGAATAAATTTCTTTCCAAATTATTTCTTTCCCTTAAGTGAAAAGGTCCTGCAGACGAACGAGAGGTCTGCAGGGCCTTTTTGCGTAGTCCGATCGGCACAGAAGGAAGACCTTCTTCCGATCCTTCAGGATTCGGAGGAAGGTCTTTTCAGGAAGAAAAAATAATGTTTATCTGAAGGGCCGGATCAGATCTGCGATACGGAGTCCCTTTCGATCATGCAGGTACCGATATTGATACGGGTAAAGGTTTTACTGCCCTCTTCGTGCATAGTGATGATACGGAGGACAGCCTGCCGTGCCATCTCTGTCAGGTCTGCCTGCACGGTGGTCAGATTCGGCGTGATGATCTTGCCGATCTCGGAATCGTCAAAGCCGGTGATCGAGATATTCTCCGGCACTTTATAGCCAGCATTCTGGAAGACCTGCATGGCAGAAACGGCAATAGCGTCATTATCAGCAATGAAAGCTGAGGGCAGATCCGGACCGGCATCCAGATATGCCCGGATCTCCTGCTGGATGGAAGCCGGTTCCTGACTGACATTGATGATGCAGAAGGGGGCTTCTATGCCGTGGTGCCGCAGAGAATCATAGATACGGTTGGTACGATCTCTCAGGCAGCCGAACTCCATGCGGCTTTTCAGATAACCGATCTTTTTGTGACCGTGAGAAACCAGATGGTCTACAAGCTGGGAGATCCCGTAACTGTTGTCCATGTTGACGGTGTTCAGCGGATACTCCGGAAAATAGCCGTCCAGCATGATCAAAGGAATGGCTGCCTCTGTCATGGCCGGGGTGGGATTTTCATAATACTCGGTACATAAGAGGATGATACCGATGCTTTTGCCGGATTCATCCCGGATGATGGAATCGATCGTGCCGGCATCTGCATTGGTAATGGAAAAGGTATACTGATGCTTTTCTGTTGTTTCCTTCAGTCCGCTCAGAATGGAGGAAAGTGTTCCGTCCTTGCGGCCGGAAAGGTAGTCTGTGCTTTTGAAATAGATCAGCAGGATGTTGCCATTTGTTTCCGGCTCTTTGGTACGGATCCGATAACCATTTTCCTGCAGAACCTTTCTGATCTTTTCCCGCATCTCCGGTCGGATGCCCGGCCGGTCGTTGAGCACAACGGAAACAGTAGAGGGGGCAACGCCCAGCTGTTCGGCAATTTGTCTGATGGTCATAATACACTCCGTTTCGATACATAATAGAAAGTTCGAATGTTTCGTATGATACGACAGGTAAAAATTCGAACCTGTTTTTGAAACAAACATATTGTACGACAAAACAAAAACAAATACAAGAGTAACGATAAAAAAGCAAGAATTTGAAAAATAGGCTGAAATTATCTAAAAAACCAGTAAAATTGCTGCAAGAATTTGATAACGTTTCAAAAAATCCTGCTGTATAATGAAAACATCAAAAAACAAAAACAAAAACATATGACAAAACACCAAAAACACAGCAAAACACAAAACACGAAACAAAAAACAGAAACTTCTTCAAAAGAAGAACAGCAGAAAATGGAGGAACTTGAATATGGCAAAACTGGATAACAAGATCGCAATGGTTACAGGCGCAGCACAGGGCATCGGCAAGGCAGTTGCTCTGGAGTATGCAAAAGCAGGCGCAGACATGGCAATCATGGATCTGAACGGTGAGAAACTGGCAGATACAGCCAAAGAGATCGAAGCTCTTGGCCGCAAGGTGATCACCTACACAGGAAATGTTGCGGATGAAGAGACAGTTGCTGATTTTGTCAATAAGACAACAGAGGCATTTGGCAGGATCGATGTCCTGACACATGCAGCCGGTATCCTGAGATCCTGTGCAATCATCGATCAGGATGTTAAGGATTGGGACACTGTCATTGCAGTTAACCTGCGGAGCACCTTCCTCTTCTGCAAATATGTAGGACAGAAAATGGTAGCACAGAGAAGCGGCGCCATGGTGCTGATCGACTCCTGCGCATCCAAGACCGGTGAGGCTTTCAACGCAGTATACTGCGCATCCAAGGCAGGCGTTCGTCTCCTGGCACAGTCCTTCGCACTGGAAGTTGCTGAGTACGGCGTACGTGTCAACAGTATCGCACCGGGTACTATCCATACAGACATGATCGAGAGATGCCTGCATGACAGAGCTCCTCTGCATGGTCTGACCTATGAGGAGTACCTGGAGGAATTCAACAACGAGACACCGCTGAAGAGAATGGGTCAGCCCGCTGAGATCGGTAAGCTCTGCGTCTTCCTGGCAAGCGACGATGCTTCCTTTATCACCGGTTCTTCCTACAATATCTCCGGTGGCCGCGAGAATCACTAAGCAGGAGGGCTGCTATGGGATACAAATACGGTGTAGTAGAGTGGGGGCTTCCCCCCATGGGACCTGCCGGCCTGGAGATCCTGTCAAAGATCGGACTGCAGGGTCTGGAACTGGACTTTGGCGAATATGAGCAGGGCTGCCAGCTCAGTAATCCGCGGATCCAGGATCTGTATCTGGAATGCGGAGCAAAATATGGAATGGAATTTCCTTCCATGGCACTGAATGCTCTGAATGTGCACGGTATGTCAGCCGGCAGAGGAACTCTGGATGGCATGATCGCCATGGAGGTGATCAAAAAGGGTATCGATGCAGCGAAGCGCATGAACATTCCGGTGGTGCAGCTGCCCAGCTTTCATGACAACCGGGGCGATATCCGCACGGAGCAGGATTTCTACAATACCTGCGAGATGCTGAGATACGCCTGTGACATTTCTTCGGACACTAATCTGATCCTGGCACTGGAAAACGTTATGGATGCGGAAAAGACTCTGGAGATGATCGAAAAGGTAGGTTGTGACAGGCTGAAGGTCATGTTTGATACTCAGAATTATTATCTGAATCATGGATATGATGAGGCAGAACTGCTGAGGGCCATTTCCCGGCATGTGGTACAGATCCATGTGAAGGACGGTTTCAACAATACCATCAGTTCCGCAACACTGGGTACCGGAGATGTCTCCCTTGACAAGACTGTGGAGGCGATCAAGGAAACACAGTGCACAGAGTGGCTGCTGATCGAAAATTTCTATAACGCGCAGCCCATGAACCTGTGGAGAGATGACATGTTTGACCTGCTGGAGGAGGATCTGAGGATCCTGAAGGGCATGTTTGCAGCATGAGGGCATTGCAAAGTAAAAAGCAAAGGAGAATATCATGAATCTGAAAGATAAAGTTTTATTCATTACAGGCGCAGCAAGAGGACTTGGCGGCACAACAGCAAAGACCTGCGCAAAATATGGTGCAAAGATCGTGGCAGTAGACCTGATGGAGGATACGGTAAAGGCTACGGTGGAAGAGATCAGGGCTGAGGGCGGAGATGCCATCTATGTGGCAGCAGATGTTCGTGACAGAGCCCAGGTGAAAGCTGCTGTGGAAAAAGCAGTGGAAACCTATGGCCGCATTGATGGTCTGTTCAATGCCGCAGGCGTTGACCGTATCGGCAGTGTGATGGAGATGGATGATGATACCTATGATTTTGTCATGGATATCAATGTAAAGGGTACTTTCATCTGCTGCTCTGAGGTAGCAAAGGTGATGAAGAAGCAGAACAGCGGCCGCATCGTCAATACATCCTCTATCGCAGCTGTACGTGAAGAGGCAAACAATGCGCCTTACTGCATGTCCAAGGCGGCAGTTGCCATGCTGACCAGAGTTCTGGCTCTGGAGCTGGCGCCCTATATTACTACAGTTGCCATTCAGCCCGGTAATATTGAGACGGATATGCTGAGAGGCTCCTTTACAAACCGGGGCAAGGCAGAAGGCAAGGATGTCAGTGAGTTCTATGCAGAAATGGAAGCTACCATTCCCATGGGACGGATCGGCCAGCCTTCTGACATTGCAGAAGTTGTGGCATGGCTTTTTGATGACAGATCCGGATATATTGACGGAAATGCCATCCTGATCGCCGGCGGAAAGATCATGGCGTAAAAAATCATTTACTATGATTTTCATTTTCCATATTTCCGGCTTTTTGCTCCCCTGTGAAAGGCCGGAAATCCTCCATAGAGGAGCAGAGAAAATGAATCGTACGGAAGATAGAAACAGGTAGCTACAGGTAACGTATCAACTATATATCAGGCATTTCAAGGAGGAAAGCAATGAAAAAGAAAGTTTTGGCACTCATGATGGCAAGCGCAATGGCATTCTCACTGGCAGCATGCGGTAGCTCTGACAGTTCCAGCGAGGCTTCTGCAGAGGAGACAGCAGAAGCAACAGAGGAAGCAACAGAGGAAACTGCAGAAGAGGAAGCACCTGCAGAAGAAGCAGAAACTGAAGAAGAAACAGTAACTGAAGATGCAGAGGAGGCAGCCGGTGAAGACAGTTTTGAGGTTGCAGATCTTGACCTTTCCGCTATAGATAAGGATATTTCAGAGATCAAAGTCGGTGTTGTTATGAAGTCTTCCGACGAGTTCCAGAATGCAGTTGTTGAGGGCGCAAAGGATGCTTTCATCGAGGCAGGCGGAACAGAAGCAAACTTCAAGAATGTTGCCTCTACAAGTGAGTCTGATGCAATGCAGCAGGTAACCGCTATCGAGGATATGGTTGCAAACCAGACAGATATCCTGCTCTGCTCCTGCCAGGAGGAGAACGCTCTGAAGGGTGCTCTGCAGGCAGCCATCGACGCAGGTGTGCAGGTTGTTATGGTAGACACAGACAACGAGTCTATCGATGGCAAGGTAACCTTTATTGGTACAGATAACTATGCAGCAGCATATGACGGCGCTACAGCATTTGCTGAGACACTGGAGGAGGGTTCCAATGTAGTGATCCTTCGCGGTAAGCTGGGTGATGTAAATCACGAGTCAAGAACTTCCGGTCTGCAGGATGCCCTGGAAGAAGCCGGCATGAACGTGCTTGAGGTTCAGGATGCCAACTGTGAGACAGATAAAGCTGCAAATATCATGGAACAGTTCATTTCCAAGTATGATGACATCGATGCTGTTATGGTAACATCCGACTCCATGGCGGTTGGTGCTGCACAGGCCATCAAGGGCGCAGGTGTGGAAGGCGTTAAAGTATGCGGTTTTGATGGATTCCAGTCTGCAATCCAGCTGGTAGAGACAGGCGAGATCTCCATGATCATCGGCCAGAAGCCTTATTCCATCGGTTACATGGGTACTGTTTGCGGTCTGGGCGCAATGGCAGGCAACTCCTATGAAGAGTATATCAACCCGGGTATCCAGATCATCGATTCCAGCAACTACGAAGAGTTTCTGAAGTAATCAATCCAGACAACTGGAACATCATGGAGAGGATTCAGTCTTTGAGAGGGATCCTCTCCTTTCAGAAGAGAGAGGATATGCTATGGGTGAAGTAATAGTTGAGTTGAAAAACATACGAAAAGAATTTCCCGGTGTCGTAGCACTTGATAACATGTCTCTCCAGTTAAAACGCGGTGAAGTTCATGGACTGATTGGCGAAAACGGAGCAGGCAAATCCACCTTGATCAAGACACTGACTGGCGTATACCAGCCTGATGGGGGTGAGATTTATGTGGACGGCGAAAAGATCTCCTTTAAGGGACCGGCAGAGTCCAAAGCAAAAGGTATCGCGTGCGTATATCAGGAATTAAATATAGTGAGCACGCTGCCGATCGTGGACAATATGTTCATCGGCAGCCACGTAAAGAAGAAGAACGGATTCCTTGATTACGCTTATATGAAGAAAAAGACCCGGGAAGTTATGGCCTCCATGGGACAGGATATTTCTCCTGATGAGATCTGCGGCCTTCTCGGCATGGGCCAGCAGCAGATGGTAGAGATCGGCAAGGCAGTTCTGCAGGAGAACAGAGTGATCATCCTGGACGAGCCCACATCCAGTCTGGGCGAGAGGGAATCAGAGGAACTGTTCAAAACAGTGAACATTCTGAAGGAAAAAAACTGGGCCATCCTTTTCATTTCTCATAAGCTGGAAGAGCTGTTTGAGATCTGTGATGTGGTTACTGTAATGCGGGATGGTCAGCACATTTCCACCAGACCCATTGAGGAGTTTACCAAAGACAGTCTGATCGCTGATATGGTTGGCCGTTCTCTGGACAACCTGTATCCCAAGAAGGAAAGAAAAGCGACAGAAACTGTCCTGGAGACGAAGGATCTGACAAAGCTTGGTCAGTATTACAATATTAACTGCCAGTTTAAACGGGGAGAATTGCTTGGCTTCTCCGGCCTGGTAGGTGCAGGCCGTACGGAACTGATGCATGGTATTTTTGGTTCTGTACAGCCGGATTCCGGTGAGGTTTATCTGAATGGGCAGAAGCTGAATGCCAGGACGCCCGGCAATGCGATTGCCAAAGGCATTGCCTTCCTGACAGAAGACAGAAAGAAAGAAGGTCTGGTCCTTACAGAAACCATCGAGAGAAATCTTTCTCTTGTTAATCTGAAGAAGATCAGAAATGGTGTATTCATTAACTATAAGAAGATGAAGGAACAGGCAGATTACTGTGTGGACAAGCTGAGAATTGTCACACCTTCCATTCAGAAGAAGGCCGGAGAGCTTTCCGGTGGTAATCAGCAGAAGGTGGTGATCGGTAAGTGGATGAATTCCGATGCGGATATCTTCATTTTCGATGAGCCGACCAGAGGTATCGATGTAGGTGCCAAGGTCGAGGTTTACAACATGATGAACGAACTTCTGGACGATGGTAAGTGCGTTGTCATGGTATCTTCCGACCTGCAGGAAGTACTTGGTATGTGTGACCGCGTCATTGTGATGCGTGAGGGCAAGATCACAGGCGAAGTCATGCGGGAAGATCAGCACTTTAACTCCGAAGACATTATGAAATTAGCATGGGGAGGATCCTTTGATGAAAACTAAAAAACAGATGCCTGCTTTTATAGGCCCGCTTGCAGCGATTATTATCCTGATGATTATCCTGAGTATCGTATCTCAGCAGTTCCTGACAATTGGTAACCTGATGAATGTCCTGAGACAGACTTCGATCAATGCCATGGTATCCCTTGGTATGCTGATGGTTCTGATCACCGCCGGTATCGATATTTCCGTAGGTCCTATGGTTGCCCTGTCCTCCTGCGTAGCCGGTGTGCTGCTGCAGAACTTTGGCGTGACCAATCCGGTGATCCTGATCCTTGCCGCTCTGGCAACCGGTATCCTTTGCGGTCTGATCAACGGCCTTGTGTTTACGAAGCTCCGTCTTCCCTTCCCATTCGTTTCCACCATGGGTTCCAGACAGATCTTCCGCGGACTTGCTCTTCTGATCACGGCAGCAGCTCCCATCGGCGGTTTCCCGGATGGCGTCACCTTCTTTGGCTCCGCGAACATCGGTGAGTTCCCGGTTTGCTTCCTGATCGTTATCATCATCTTCGTTATCGTTCATATCTTCCTGACCAGAACAGCTCTGGGCCGCAATATCTACTCTGTAGGCGGCAATAAGGAAGCAGCAAGACTTTCCGGTATCAGCCTGGACAAGACCATCACTTTTGTATATGTAATGTCTGGTTTCATGTGTGCCATCGCCGGTCTGATTATGATCGGTCGGGTTGGTACCGCAACACCTCTGGCAGGTGAGACCTACGATATGGATGCTATCGCATCCTGCGTTATCGGTGGCGCTTCTCTGAACGGTGGAAAAGGTACTGTAGTCGGCACTCTGATCGGTGCTCTTCTGATCGCTGTCATCCGTAACGGTCTGAACCTGCTGGGTGCTCAGACAGATATGCAGTATATCGTTATCGGCGCTGTTATCATCCTGGCCGTATTCATCGACGTAGTTCGTGGAGCAGGTGCAGAGAAGAACAGACTGAAAGAGCGTGCAAAGGTGCAGCAGGCTGCATAATACAGAAAACTTTTTCTGGCTTAATTCTTATACCCTAAAAAGTGAGGCATCCCGGATCGGGATGCCTCATCTTTGTACAGTGATAAAAAACGTCGCATACTGCCACGATTTTATGATATGGACGCCTGACTTCGCTTTGCGTTTTTCTGTATCATATCTTCTGAAAATGATCAACCTTCGCGGCGCTGCGCAACGGTGTCACGGATCACCAAACGGGTGCCGATCTGTGAGCGGGAGAAGGTGACCGGTTTTTCGGCCGACTGCGCAAGCCCGATGATCATTTTTGCAGCTGCTTTTGCCATCTCGCCCATATGATGGTGGATGGTAGTCAGATTGGGGGTGAAGATCGTGGCGATGGCGGAGTCATCAAAACCGATCATGGAGATATCCTCCGGAATGCGGTATCCCTTCTGCATCAGAGCCTGCATGGCGGATACGGCAATGATGTCATTGTCAGCGATAAAAGCAGTCGGCATGGCTGCGCCACTTGCTATAAAGTCCAGCAGTGCCTGTTTGATGCTGTCAGGCTGCTGCTCTACTTCAATGATACAGGAGGGCTGCAAATCATGCCTGGAGAAGTTCTCACGGATGCAGGTCGACCGATCCCGCAGACAGCCGTATTCCAGGTTGCTTTTCAGGTAACCGATCTCCCGATGTCCTTTTTCCAGAAGAAGGTCCATGGCAGAAGCGACACCATAGCTGTTATCGATATTGATGGTGTTCAGTGGGAATTCCGGGAAATAGCCATCCAGGATCACCAGTGGTATTCTGGTCTGCAGAAAAGCGGCAGTGGGTGGCTCATAGTATTCGGTTCCCAGCAGAATGATGCCGGCGTATTGTTCGGCCGGGGTATTGCAGAGCAGATCATCCAGAGTAGAAGCATCCGCGTTGGCTACGGAATAACGATAGCCGCGGCCTTTACAGACATCATCGATCCCTTCAATGATGGAAAAAAGCGTATTGTCTTTTCGGGCAGCAAGATAGTTAGTGCTGGTATAGTAAATGAACAATATGGTTTTAGCTGTTAACGGTTCCGGTGCAGGACCGGCCGCTTCCTGCTCTTTGATCGTATATCCATTCTCCAGAAGCACGGACCGAATCCGTTCCCGTAATTCTTTGCGGACACCTGTCTTGTTGTTTAATACAAGGGAAACAGTTGAGGGTGCAACCCCCAGACTGGCTGCGATCTGGCGTAAGGTCATGTTTATTCTCCTTTACATATGGGAGGAAAGGTATGTTTCATTAAAACCTGCATTATCATATCATAAACAGGTCGAACAATTCAAATGTGTTTGAAAACAGGATGAAAAAGAGTAATTGCTCAAATACTTGCAGAGCAGGCGTATAATAAGGGAGTGAAAACCTCCCGCATCAGAGCGTTTGGCTGGCTGAGTGGCGGAAAAAGGAGGCGCGGCATGCGTACACATGTTCAAAATGATTTCGGAACAGGGAAGATCTGGAAGACGATCATGCTACAGGCCCTGCCCCTTACCCTGGCCCAGCTGGTACAGCTTTTATACAGTGTAGTGGACAGGATCTATATCGGTCATCTGTCGGACGTGGGAAATCTGGCCTTGACGGGCATTGGCCTTACCTTTCCCATCACCACCATCATTGCAGCCTGCACCAATCTGTTCGGCAGCGGCGGCATTCCTCTGTTCTCCATGGCAAGGGGCGCCAAAAGGGAGAAAAAGGCAGAGCAGATCATGGGCAATGCCTTTACCCTGCTCGTTTTCTGTGGCCTGCTGCTGACCCTTTTCTGCTATCTCTTCCGCAGGCCGATCCTGTTTGCCTTTGGCGCGGGAGAAGCTTCCTATACATATGCCGACCAGTATCTGCAGATCTATCTGATGGGGACCGTGTGCTCCATGGTCACCACGGGAATGAATGGATTCATCAATGCCCAGGGCTTCCCCCGGACAGGCATGTTTACCACCCTGATCGGCGCCATTTTAAATCTGATCCTGGATCCCATCCTGATCTTTGGCCTTCAGATGGGCGTGCGGGGAGCAGCTCTGGCGACAGTGATCAGCCAGCTGGTCTCTGCCCTCTGGGTCCTTCGCTTCCTGACCGGAAAAGCTTCCGCCATCCGTCTGACAAAAGGGAGCATGAGACTGCGGTCGGCCCATGTAAAGGGAATCACAGGCTATGGTATGGCAGGTTTTATCGTGCAGTTTACCAATGCGGCTGTACAGATCGTGTGCAATGCTACTCTGCAGGGATGCGGCGGAGATCTGTATGTGGGGATCATGACCATTATCAATTCCATTCGGGAGATCGCCAATCTGCCCATCCATGGCATCACCAGCGGCGCCCAGCCTGTCCTGAGCTATAATTACGGAGCGGGAGATCATGGGCGTGTAAAATCAGGGATCCGGGTTTCTGCCCTGATGGGTATCGTATATACTGTGCTCTTCTGGCTTCTGGTCCTGCTGCTGCCAGGCCCCATGATCGGCCTGTTTACTTCTGATGGCACGGTCCTGACATACGGTATTCCGGCTTTACACATTTACTTTTTCGGCTTTTGCTTCATGGCTCTGCAGTTTATCGGACAGAGCACTTTTCAGGCGCTGGGCCATGTCAGAAAGTCCATTTTCTTCTCATTGCTGAGAAAGGCCATCATTGTAGTGCCCCTGACTGTGCTGCTCCCCCGACTGGGATTTGGGGTAAATGGTGTCTTCCTGGCAGAACCCATTTCCAATGTGGTGGGCGGCTCCCTGTCTTTTCTGACCATGTACGTGACAGTGTACCGGAAGCTGGGGAGAGGCGGAAAAGTGAAAAACCAGTAGGCTGTGCTCAGTGACTTTGCGATATGCAGCAGAAATACAGAATATGCTTTGTGAGAAGCGGACAGGATTCTTATTTCACTATGCTAAGAACACTCCCACTCTATGTGAACCTGTGTCGGTCAGGTATGTTCCTGCGAGTTGTCAAATGCAAAAAGATCCGCAGAGAGGTTATGATCGTAATTGCAAGTCTGCTTCTGTATAACTGCAATGATCTGAGAAGAGAAAGCGGCCGGATCTGCGCTGTTGCTGGCGGCTTTTCTGCTTTCTATCATAAGTTTTCACCATGATTTTTCCATAAGTTGAAAAAATCAGGTGCATTTTCTTACAAGAAAAGGTAAAAATCCATTTTCAGATTGTTGCAATCCGCCAATTGCAAATATTCCGATCTGTGCTATCCTACACTGCGTAAGGAGGTTATGCATATGAAGGTTATGAACATCAGCAACATCGATGCATTCTTCAATGCAGTCGACGAATGCAAAGGCAAGGTCGAGATGGTGACCGGAGAGGGAGACCGGCTGAATCTCAAGTCCAAGCTGACACAGTATGTTTCACTGGCAAAGGTATTTTCCGGTGGAAAGATCAAAGAGCTGGAGATCGTTGCCTATGAGCCGGAGGACATGAATCGTCTGATCGATTATATGGTACTCGGTGAGTGATCAGAAATTATCGTTCCGATCCGCGGAACTCCCATAAAGGATGGATGCGGTTTACCGACAATCCGTCCCATCCAATTGCTGAAAACCCTGTATTTCGCGCTATGCGAGGTGCGGGGTTTTTTTAATGATATGGGTGCCTCAATCAGCGGAAAATGGGTGCATTTATGCAAACCCATTTTTTCGGCGATTAGAGGCCCTAACAAAAATGAGCACGTAGGCTGGTAAGCCGGAGTGCGAATTTTTGTAGCACAGTGGGAGCACAAAGTGCGGAGCTGTGCGTACCCATATCATAAACTGTGGGCGTAAGCAGACGAACGTTTTCAGACTATTTTCCTGCCTTCAGATTCCCGAAAATAATTTTTCAAAATATGGCCTGAATCATATACCTGCAGTTGGAAATATATTATAGTGTTAGCAGCAAAGCAAGGAGGGTTTTGGAAGAATCATGCCGACATTAAGCCACAGAGTAGGAACTTTTACAGATTCCGTGATCCGCAGGATGACCAGGATCAGCAATAAATACGGAGCCATCAACCTTTCCCAGGGATTCCCGGATTTTGATCCCCCGGAAGAGATCATGGACGCTCTGGCCAGAATCTCTCATGAAGGGCCGCATCAGTATTCCATTACTTTTGGTGCACAGAATTTCCGGGAGGCGCTGGCGGAGAAGCAGAGCAGGGCTTTTGGCCGGAAAGTAGATCCGGAAACAGAGATCGTGGTCACCTGCGGCGGGACAGAAGCGATGATGTGCGCCATGATGACCATCTGTAATCCGGGAGACAAGGTCATGGTCTTTTCTCCTTTCTATGAAAACTATGGGGCAGATGCCATCCTTTCCGGTGCGGAACCCATCTATATTCCGCTGGTGCCGCCAACCTATGATTTTGACATTCGGCTGATCGAAGAGGGCTTCCGGGCAGGAGCGAAAGCCATTATTGTCTGCAATCCCTCCAATCCCTGCGGTAAAGTTTTTACCAGGGAGGAACTGACAGCTATCGGACAGCTGGCTGTCAAATATGACGCTTTCGTGGTGACGGATGAAGTCTACGAGCACATGGTCTATGCGCCCCATCAGCATGTCTGCATGGCGTCTTTGCCGGGGATGTTTGAACATACCATTACCTGCAATTCTCTGTCAAAGACCTATTCCATTACCGGCTGGCGGCTGGGCTATCTCATTGCTTCGGCACAGGTGATCGAGGGCGCCAGAAAGGTGCATGATTTTCTGACGGTAGGGGCAGCGGCACCCTTGCAGGAGGCTGCCGCAGTGGGTCTGCGGTTTGGAGAAGATTACTACAGAAAATTGCTGGAGAAATATACGGAGAAAAGAGACTATTTTCTACGGGGCCTGGACCGGATCGGTCTGAAGCACAATGTGCCCCAGGGCACCTATTTTGTTCTGGTCGATATTCAGGAATTTCTGGATCTGCCGCAGTTCCACGGCTGGACAGACCTGGCTTTCTGCGAATGGATGGCCAGAGAGATCGGCGTAGCCGCGGTCCCCGGCTCCAGCTTCTTCCGGGAGGAGGTTCATCATCTGATCCGTCTGCATTTCGCCAGGGGGGAAGAGACCCTGGAGGAGGCTCTGCGGCGTCTGGGGAAACTGGCGGAATACCGGTAATACCCTGAGAAATCCGGATGTAAAGGGTGACCTGCCGATCTTTCCCAGGGGAGCAAACGGAACAAGATACATACCGGAGCACATGCCTGCATACTGACCAGTGGAATCAAGCGGATGCATTGAAAATTCAGGTGCTTTGCAGAAAGACATATGGGTTTGGGATAAATAACTATCATTGCTGACCGACCATAGTAAGCAAATGAACAGAAAAGGGAGAAGTTTTCAAGTGCAGGACAATACAAGCCTGCTATCTGTATACATACAGAAATGAAATATAGGAAGACAGAAGGAGAGAAATAAGTATGGTAAGACACGTGATTTTATGGAATCTGAAAGATGAATTTACAGAAGAAGAGAAGAAGGAGATCAAAGCTGGTATAAAAGCAGGTCTGGAAGGTCTGCAGGGGCAGGTCTCCGGACTATTGGAGATTCAAGTGCACACAAATGGTTTGTCAAGCTCTACAGCAGATCTGATGCTGGAAACTGTGTTTGAAAGTGCGGAAGCTTTGAAGGCTTACAGCGTTCATCCGGCCCACGTGGCGGTGGCGAACAGCAAGGTACGTCCGTATACTGCAGTCAGAAAGTGTCTGGATTTTGAGATCTGACCGGAAAGAAACGGTTCCGGATTCTGAGATTTGATTTCATATCATAGAGAAAGCGCCGATACTTGTTTCCGAATAGACATGTGTTGGTGCTTTTTTGCGCGGGTGGCTTGGGAAAGGCGATGGCGGGCGGATGGAAACCGGAAACTGGGAAAACATCCGCCGAAAATTGATCTGGCGGACGGACAGAAACCGGAAACTGGGAAAATATCCGCCGGGAGGACTTCAGTCAGGGCAACTCCGGCATAGGAAAAGTGCAGGGCTGCAAAGTTCTGCACCACCGGAACCACTAATACCTCAACGCAGAGCCGGTTTCAGCTCATGGATGTCACCACAGCCAGCCCCAGGAACATGAGGATGGTCAGGATGGTATAAGCGGACAAGGCGGCGGAGTAAAATTCCTTCTCCTTCTCCCCCTTCTGGTACAGAGGAATAATGAAGGGGGAGGGCAGGATGAAAAATACTGCTGCGGAGATCAGAGTCAGCTTTGAAGTGAAATCTCCGCCCAGCAGGAAGAAAATGCCGAAAACAGCTGCAGCCAGAATAGCCTGCTGCAGGATCCGCAGCAGAATGGCTTTGCCTGTCTTGGCCAGGCTCAGTTCCCGCAGATTCATGCGGTAGCCGATCACCACCAGGATCACAGCACTGGTGGGCGTGCCGATGAAACTGCAGAGTTCGGAAAGCACAGGTCCGAAGGAAGTGGCCTGAATGGCAGGACCAAGACCGGTCAGAGTGAAGGCCAGTCCCAGCAGGACTGCAACCAGCACCGGAGTGGTCAGCATGCCTTTGACAGCCTCCCCCAGAGACTGCTTCTGTCCGCCGGTCCCTTTCAGCATGGCGATATAGATGGTGAAAATGGCGATTTCCTGCCCAATATCCATGACGGCAAAGGTACCCAGCTGGTCAGAACCCATGAGCAGCCCCAGCAGGGCAAAGCCCAGCATGCCGGCCTCATAACCGGTCAGATAGAAGGGCAGATAGGGATCCTTCTGGCGAGTGATCCTGCAGATGGCCTTTCCGAGGAAAAGACCGCCGCCGCTCAGGGCAAAAAGAATGACAGGGAAGATCATAGTCTGCAGCTGGAGTTCGCTGGTATAAAAATTGGCGAACAGAGATACCGGCAGGGTGAAGTTCATGACCAGCGCCTGCAGGCCCCGGATGCCTTCCAGAGAGATCAGATTTTTCTCTCTGCAGAGCATACCGATCATTAACATGATGATGACAGGAAGAATGATGCGTAATAAATCCATAGGGTCTCCATTCTGTGGATCAGGGCAATTGGAAGTGACCTCACGCTTGCAGCAGGGCATGCTGATGAAAGCAAAGCGAAGGCAGGCATTTATATCATAAATTTGCGGTGGCACAGAGTACCATGCCATCCTCATCATACAGGATGCAGGCAGAAGAGACAACAGAATGAATTGGAAGAATAATGGGAAAAAGAGAATGAATCCCCTTGGTGATAATGACGGTTTTTGGCAACTTTCAAAGGGAAAGCAGGGAAGAAGAGGTGGTTTGTGTTACAATACAGTAGGATAAGAAGGCAGCGTAATGTTGAAAAAATCCGGTATCGTGACAGACCGGAGAGAAAATCCCTGCAAAGGAGCAGAAAACACGGATCTGCTTTAGTATATGAAGGGGGAACTGTTTCGGAGATAGTCGCCGCGGGAAGAAAGTTTTGGTACGGGTTTGGTGTTTCTTACGAAATGAGACGGGGGAGTTTCAGTTAGTGAGAAGAAAAAATACACTGTTCAGTAGGAGAATCTGATAGATCGGAAATGTAGGAAGCCGAATCCCGGAAGCCGGCTTTCTATTGCAGCAGAAGGAGGTAGGAGATGCAGACAATACAGGAGAAGGCAGCATGGATCAAGGAAGGAAAAGCGGTTCTGGCGATCGAACTGGGTTCCACCAGGATCAAGGCTGTAGTGATCGGGAAGGATCACAGCCCCATTGCCCAGGGCGGTCATAGCTGGGAGAATCATAATAAAAATGGTGTGTGGACCTATTCTCTGGAGGAAGTGTGGGCCGGACTTTGCAGCTGCTATGGGGATCTGGCGCAGAATGTCAGAACGACCTACGGTGTGGAACTGAGATCCTTTGCGGCGATAGGCATTTCCGCCATGATGCACGGCTATCTGGCATTTGACAGGGAGGACAGGCAACTGGCAGAATTCCGTACCTGGCGGAATACCATGACAGGTGAGGCTGCGGCTGAGCTGTCGGAGCTGCTGCAGTTCAATATCCCCCAGCGCTGGTCCCTGGCGCATCTGTATCAGGCGATTCTGAACGGCGAAGAACATGTGCAGGAGGTAGCTTATCTGACGACCCTGTCCGGCTATGTGCACTGGAAGCTGACAGGCAGGAAGGTGCTGGGCATCGGGGATGCCTCCGGCATGTTTCCTGTGGACAGTGACCTTCATGATTTTGATCGGAAGATGCTGGAGAAATATCAGACTGCCGCGGCAGGTCACGGCTGGCAGGGGGATGTCTTCCACATTCTGCCGCAGGTACTCTGCGCCGGAGAGGATGCCGGCATATTGACGGAAGAAGGCGCTCTGCTGCTGGATCCCAGCGGCAGGCTGGAGGCGGGGATCCCCATGGCACCGCCGGAGGGCGATGCCGGCACAGGCATGGTGGCCACCAATTCTGTGGCCCGGGGCACCGGAAATGTTTCCGCCGGCACCTCTGTTTTTTCCATGGTCGTACTGGAGAAAACGCTTTCCGACTATTATGAACAGATCGATCTTGTGACCACGCCGGCCGGCAGACCGGTGGCTATGGTCCATTGCAACAACTGTACCAATGAGATCAACGCATGGGCCGGATTGCTGGAGGATTTCCTGCAAAAAATGGGATATCCGGTGGACAGGAACAGATTGTATGAAGTCATGTTCGGCGCGGCAGCTTCGGCAGCGGCAGACTGCGGACAGGTCTATGTATACAATTATTTAGCCGGAGAGCCGGTGGTCGGCGTGGAGGAAGGCCGGCCCCTGATGATGCGGACAGCCCAGGCGGAATTTACTTTTTCCAATCTGATGCTGTCTCAGCTGTACGCAGCAGTTTCTACTCTGCAGCTGGGCATGAGGATCCTGGAGAAAGAGGGTGTTTCCATGCGCAGACTTTATGGTCACGGCGGCTATTTCAAGACCACGGACATGGGGCAGAGAGTACTGGCTGCGGCACTGAATGTACCGGTGGCAGTCATGGAGACAGCCGGCGAAGGCGGTGCATGGGGCATGGCTCTGCTGGCAGCCTATCTCTGTGAAAAACAGAAGGGACAGAGTCTGGAGAATTTCCTGGCAGAGCAGGTATTCCGGCAGGCGGCTTCCATGGAAATTGCGCCGGATCCGGAGCTGAGAGCCGGATATGAGAGATATATTGCTGCTTATGAGGCAGGATTGGGGATGATGGGAAGGTGGAAATTGAATTAATATGAAAACTTCCCGACAGCAGAGCTTATCTTCAAGTTGTCGAGGGACGGGAAACAAAAACATCTTTTCAAAGCCTTAAAAAATGTCTTCGAAAAGACATTTTTGCTTTCCGTCATGGCAAAGTGAAGGAAAAGCCCTGCTGTCCCGCCACACCCGGAGCCTGTTTTCGGGAGAGCCGCTGGCGCAGAGAAGAGGTGTTGGAAAACTTTGATGTTCGCCCCCTGGCCTGTTTTGGAAATAGTCGCTGGCGCGAAGCAGGTTAAGATGTGGTTTGATGTTTTTCGAAGAGCAGCAGTGTAGGAAGTTTGCGTAAAAAAAGTGGCTGCCACGTTTAGCGCGACAGCCATTTCTCTTACCTTTGCCGGAACGTCTTTAGAATAGATGCAGATGCCTCTTAGAACTCCCCTGCCCATTTCTTCAGTTCATCTGCGCTGACAGAATTCGGGAATCTCTTTCCGGCGGCAACCTTTGCACCAGGTGCCAGTTTCTGCATATTCGCACCGGAATCGCCGATCTGGCTCATTCCGGAGGTGGCAAACGGAATCACGGTCTTTCCTGCAAAGTCATAAGCCTCCATGAAAGTATCGATGATGGACGGCTCTCTGTACCACCAAACCGGGAAGCCGACGAAAACTCTGTCATACTGCGCCATGTTATCTACGGTGCCAGTGATAGCGGGACGGCAGTTTTTGTCTGCCATCTCGATACTGCTTCTGCTCTTCTTATCCATCCAGTCAAGATCGGCATTTGTGTACTTTACTGCCGGCTCGATCTCGTAAAGATCTGCGCCGATCGCATTTGCCAGTTTTTTTGCCATGTTTGCGGTTACACCGCTTGCTGAAAAATATGCTACTAATGTCTTGCTCATTTTTTGCCTCCTGTATTTTCAAGTGTGCCGGTTCAGGGAGGATTCCCTTGCCGGAAGCTTCAGCTCCGTCGGAACTTTATATTTCTTTGGGCAGTATATCACAAATGTCTCCTTCGGAACAGCCTCTGCATGGGGCCCCTACCCCAATCGCACACAATTTTTGTTGGTTCGCCATAGTCTGAAA
>R14__coassemble_503_pt1 | contig 26703 bp, 25 predicted proteins | sample R14__metabat2_high_PE_030 | metagenome-assembled genome bin R14 | reverse complement strand
GCTTGCCCAGAATGTTAAAGCTGGTGATCATCGCAGCGCCTTCCGGAATCGCAAAGCCGGCGCTTCGTGCAACCTCAGTAAACAGCGGAGCTGTATAAGTACACATCAGCAGACCCAGGCTGAACCAGATCGTACCTGCGATCAGTACTTTTGCCATGTTGCCTCTGAATACGGCGATCAGGCCCTGTACCATATAGGGAAGTGCCAGAAGGTCTACTACCGGAAGCACCTGATTGCCGGGAAGGATACAGGAAATGATGACCATGATCGGGATCAGCAGAAGACCGGTTGTCAGAGTTGTTGTCTCGCCATAACCAACTGCATCATTTACAGCAATGTACCACTCTCTGTCATCAGACTTCATAAATTTGTGAGCAGCCTCTGTGATCGGAGCAAAGGCCTGAGCAAACATGGAAGCTACCTTCGGGAAGATGGCCATAACTGCTGCTGTAGCGATCGCGCATGTCAGAATGCCGCCCCAGCCTGCCATGGTACCGATCTCCGGAATACTTCCCAGGATACCGATCAGCAGACCGATGATGAATCCAAGTGTCATAGGCTCGCCCAGGAAGCCAAGCTTCTTGCCGATCGCATCTGCATTGAGTTTCACCTTGTTCAGCTTGAACAGGTTGAAGATGGGGTCGATCAGCACTGCAAAGATCGCAGGCTCCACGTTGTGCATGGCGATGATCGTACAGTTGGGATACTGATAATATCCGGACCAGCGCTTTGCAACAAGTTCAGAAATAAGCAGGCTGTAAAGGTTCAGTACTACCATGCAGGCAATACCCAGTGCGAAATTGTTTGTGGAATAGATGACCATTGCGCCCCATACGATGTAGGAATAGTTGTTCCACAGATCGGATGGCTGGAAAATGTTGGTCCATTTTACAACAAACAGGACCGTCTGTAACAGAATACCCAGACCCAGATAGATCATACCGGCGCTGGTGGCAAATGCTACGACCGAAGTCGCCTGCCAGCCTACATCGAAGGTATTCAGCGTCACACCCGTGATATTGGACATTACATCCGACATATTCTGTACCAGCGGTGTGATGATCGGTGTGTACGCGCCAATGATCAGGGTAAAGCCTTCCAGCGCAACTCCCGCATACAGTGCGGAGAGAAAAGCTTTTCCGGGTTTTACTCTCATGATCAGGGCGATGATAAAGATGATAAACGGAACAACGATAGCAGATCCGAAATTATCGATGACTGCTTTTAATGTTTCTAATACGATCATAATTTTCCTCCCTCTGAATGTTTACCTGTATTTTCCTTTTGGAAACAGAGATCCTGATTTCTGTTTCCGGCAGATGATCATTTGCCTACGGACTGCAGCGCTTTTTCACAATCATCAATAAATTTGTCTACGCCGATTCCGGTAACACAGGCAAAGGCATTGATCGTGGGCATGCCATAATCTCCCTTGGGAAGAGGACTGGTATGGGTCAGGATGTCAAATCTTCCGGACCTTGCAAGATTCATTGCCTCAGACGGATTCGCCTCTGTTGTGGATACTGCATAACCTCTTTCTCCCAGCTTATCTTTCAGCTTGGATGCTACCATGGAGGATGTTACTGTGCCGGAACCGCATACGGATAAGATTGTTACTGATTTTGCCATAATATTTTTCCTTTCTTTTATACTTTGCTGTTATATCTGCTGTTATATTTGCTGTTATCTTTGCTGTTATTCTGTCTGATGTTTTATGCGCCCTTTTCTTCGGAATATTCTTCCTGCGCCTTGAACACCGCGATCACTTCTTCCGGATCTGCTGCTTTCCTGATCCGCTCCATAAAACCGGGATCCTGGAACAAACCGATGAGGCACTGTAAGGTATCAATGTGTGCATTCGGATCTGTCACTGCCAGCATCAGGATCAGCCTGGCCTTTACTTCCTGATCGGTAGTTCCCATATGCATGAAGCTGACATCTTTTCGTGGGATACCGACCGCAATGGCCATCTCATTGACATGTGTCCTGTCTGTATGCGGCATGGCAAAGCAAACACCTTCCATGTCCACCCCTGTGGGATAATCCTTTTCCCGGATCTTCAATGCATCCACATAACTTTCTTTGCAGAATCCTTCTTTTACCAGGGTCCCTCCCAGCTGTTCGAATACTTCATCGCTGCTTTTGCTGTCCATATCCATCAGGATCAGATTCTCTCTTAATTGTTCCCAGATCATACCGGTCACCTCTCTTTCCTGTTTGTTTTTCCGCGCGCGCTTTTGATGGTTTTATTATAAGAGCGCCAGGCAGGAAAAGAACAGAACAGGTGTCTGCAGGCTCTTTGCAATATTTCGCCGGAAAATGAAAAATCTGCACAAAGCTCCGCAAACATATATTTGCAAAACTTTGTGCAGACTTTTGTTCTTTTAAATCGTTTTTTCCTGCGTGTTATTCGTCGCGAACAGTGTCGCTTTCTCTGTTTTTTTCTGCCTGATCTTCAAGATATTGTGTGATCTGCAGTTTATACTTTTTGTACAGGATCGCCAGCAGAAGATAGATCACTACTGTCAGCGCGATCCATACAGGGTTTTGGGACAGGAAGGCCAGAAAGATCAGGCCCATCAGCGGCTTTCCCAGAATATTAAAACTGGTAATATAGATCATGCCTGCGGAAATGGAAAATCCGGCAGCAACAGCAACTCTTGTAAATAAAGGCGCTGTAAAGCTGCACATCCAGAGTCCAAGTCCAAACCAGATCACAGCAGTCAGAAAAATTTTCAGCCTGTTGCCATGATAGACCGCCGTCAGGCCCTCTATCATATAAGGCAGAGCCAGCAGATCCACCACAGGCAGAACTCTGTTGCCCGGGAGAAGGATCGCCAGCAGGATCATGACCGGGATCAGGATCAGACCGGTCTCCAGATTCCTCGGCTCGCCGAATCCAACCGCGTCATTGATTGCAATAAACCATTCACGGTCTTCCCCCTTCACATGACTTTTCGCAGCCTCTGTGATCGGCACGAAGGCCTGTGCAAACATGGATGCGACCTTGGGAAAGATCGCCATGATCGCAGCGGTAGCGATGGCACACTCACACGCCGTCCCCCAGCCCTGCAGCGTATCCAGCTGGCGGACGCTGCCCAGGAGACCTATCCCCATGCCGATCAGAAATCCCAGAGTCATGGGTTCTCCCAGCAAAGCCGGATGATGCCACCTTCTCTTTCTGTGGACACGCTTTTTGTGCAGCCCCAGAAGATTGTAAATGGGGTCGATCAGAATGGCAAATACAGCCGGTTCCACATTGTGCATGGAAACGATCGTACAATTTGGGAAGCGGTAATAGGCAGACCAGCGTTTTGCGATCAGTTCTGAGATCAGCAGACTGTACAGGTTCAAAAGGATCATCAACCCAATGCCCAGAAGATAATTTCCTGTCGCATAGATCACCATGGCTCCCCATACGATGTAGGAATAATTATTCCACAGATCCGCCGGCTGGAACACATTCGTCCATTTCAGGAAGAACAGCACTGTCTGAAGGGCAATGCCAAGGCCAAGGAAGATCATGCCGGCGCTTGTGGCATAGGCAACCACAGAAGTCGCCTGCCAGCCTACATCAAAGGTATCCAGAGAAACTCCCGTATAGTCCGACAGGAAGGCCGACATGTCTTCGATCAGCGGCGTCACAATGGGCGTATAGGCTCCTATGATCAGGATAAATCCTTCCAGAGATACTCCTGCACTCAGTGCAGACCGAAAAGCCTCCCCCCGGCTCACCTTCAATACTCTGGCAATGATATACAGGATGACCGGAACAACGATCGCCGATCCAAAGCTGTCTATGGCTGCCTTCAGAATCTCCATCTCTCTATCCTCCCATCAACAGCAGTGGAAACGTCTCTTCTATTCCAGGATCTCCATCAGTTTCCTCATAAAGCCCTGCTCATCCATGCCCGACAGAAAGCCCCGGGCATCCAGAACCGGAATGCCATATTCCTCTTCCGACGCCGGCAGTTCCGTTGTGTGCACCATCACGTCATATGTATGCAGGCCGGCCAGATAACGGGCCCGCGAAGGATTCGCTTCGGTGGCACGCACAAAATAGCCTTCCGCAGAAAGCCTTTTTTTCAGTTTATAAACCACCATGGAGGAAGAAACCGTGCCTGAGCCGCATACAGCCAGAACATTTATCAACTTTCCCATTTTTACCTGCCTTTCCGGATCCTGTGATCCTTACAGATCGTCTCCCTTTTCCCGGATATATTCTCTGATCACACTACTTGCCTCCTCCGGCGTTCCGCACGCCTGCAGACTTGCGCGGTATGTCTCATCAAACATCAGATTCATCAGCTGAAACATCGGTTTACAGTGGGAGATCCTGTCAGTTGCGCTCAGGCAGCAGATCCATTCCACAGGATCCATATCTTCTTTTCCGAAGATCACCGGCTCCTTCAGTCTGGCCAGAGTCATTCCCCTGTAGATCGCGCCTGCATCCAGTGCCTCATGGGCCAGGGCAAATCCCGGCGCCAGCACGATATATGGGCCGTTTTCCTCTACATTTCTGATCATGCCATCCACATACCCTGTAGTAATATAGCCATTTTCCACCAGGAGGTCTGCCGTATTGCGAATGGCTTCCTTCCAGTCAGCGGCAGCTACATCAAAACAGATATGCTCCGTGGGCAGCAGGTCCTCCAGCGTAAGTTCATTTTTACTGTAGTAACCGTCCAGGAGATCCTGTATCTTCCGAAGGGTCTCACGATCATCCGTCTCATGCAGCATGGTGTCTCTGATCAGATCCAGCACAGCTTCCGCATGCCGAAGATTTTCCGTATCCTCTGCAGCTGTCTCCGACAGGCTTTTCTCCCTGCCCTGGGAAATGGCCGCCAGCCTGTTTCCCACTCTGATGCAATCTTCATCGCTGAGCATGGGGCTGACCTGAATATAGTCAATATCATAACGCGCCAGAGAGATCGTGGAGATCACGGCATCCACACTGTCCAGATGAAATTCCGGAATGGAATGCGCTGCGATCACATCTACGATATTCACCCGGAAATATTTCTCAAGTCTGGCCTGCAGCATACGGGCTGTGCCTATTCCGCTCCCACAGACCAGGACCACAGAATAGTGTACAGGCTTGTTTTTCATTCTCTCGACTGCAGCGCATATATGGATCAATATATAAACAAATTCTCCCTCCCGGATCTTTCGGCCCAGATACGCCTCCAGAATGCAGATATATTTTCCTGCTGCCGCTTTGATCTCCGGGAACTGATCCACAACATTTTCAACTACCTCGTTGACGCTGGAAGTCTCACCGATCGCAGCAAATGTGGACGCCAGATGACTGACCAGATTTTCGTAAAAAATATAATCCTGCCGAAGCGCGATACCCAGTTCCTCCGACAGATGATCTATAAAATCCATGGTCACGACCTGAATTTTTACGATCTCCTTCGTATCTGTTCTACGTTTGATATAGCGCATGCGGCTCAGCAATCTGGCCAGGAGCTGTGCTTCACTGTCCGGAAGCTCCCCCGTCATATACTGTGCATATTTTTCCATGATCGTCCTGGCCAGAGGCAGCTTGCTGCTTCTGGTCTTTTCCTGCGGCTCCGCATAGTATCCCCTGCGCACACGGAAAAGGGAAAGTTCCAGATAAACAACGATCAGGAAATAAGAAGTATCTGTAAATTCTATCTCATGCAGATTCTCTGCCTGTTTCAGGATCTTCTCAATGATCTCCCGGTCTTCTATATAATCGTCATTTTGTCCCCTTATGGATTCGAGCAGATGCTGATACACCTGGGGCTCCCGGAAGATCGTCCGAAAGCGCGGGATCAGATCCACGATCATGCGGCGGCGGTCAGACTCTGTTCCTTCGATCAGCAGACCCTTGTTGGCATAAGCGTACAGATAAAGCCTGTGCTCCTTCAGGAAATCCCGCAAAGCGGGCTGATCCTGTACCACTGTGGACCGACTTACAAACAGATGCTCTGCCAGATCATTCAGGGAAACGTATCCATCCTGACAGATCAGGATGATCGCCTGGAAACACAACCTTTCTTCCCTGGACAATCGGATGGCATAGAAGCCTTCCTGTGACAGGGCTGATTTCGCCTTTCGGATATTTGGCGAGGCGTTGATCAGACCTTTTCGTCCGAGCATCAGCGGCAAAAGTCCCAGCCCCTCCAGATAATGATTGATCTGCTCAATATCATATCGTACCGTACGGACAGAAACACCGAAGATCCGGGCGGCATCCTCTATGGTGATCGGTTGCCCGTATTCTGTTTTCGTGATGATCTGCGTCAGCATTTCTCTGGAACGTTTATTCATAATCTCCCTCTGCAAATCCATTCATATGGCGGAGAATACCCCACAGATCGTCTGATTCTGAGGATAAGAGCCGAAACGCCTGTGAACCTCTCCTGTATCTGATATGATTCTATCATGTACGACCTGCAAAAGCATTATCTTTCTTTTGCAAAATCCTGCAAACAACTGTGCAGATAATTGTATGGCTCCCTTTTCCCTGCACAAAAAGTGCATGCTTTTACTCTGTTTTTCCTCTGTTTCCCTGTGCTACTATGAATTCACAGAAAACAAACGATATCCACTCCGGACGCAATGAACGGATACCGGATGCAACAATGTCAAAGGAGGCAGCAAACCATGAGAAATATATTCAATCTGGATCTTGATCAGCGTAAAGACGGAAACGAAAACAGACTGGATGGGGACTGTTTTGTAGTAGGACGAACCAATGATACACTTGCCGACCAGCTGCATTCCTGTGCAAGGGAAAAGGCCTCCCTGGATGCCAGGGCACAGCTTCCGGCTTTCTACAAAGCTTCCGAAAGCGGTCTGACGATCGCAGTTGCTGCCGTAGTGCTTCTGGCGCTGAACAGCCGTCCTCTCCTGACCGGTCTGATCACAGACCAGCCCCTGATCCTGCTGGCAGGCATTGCCGCGCTTGCAGCGCTCATTTTTCTCAGAAGGCATGAGCCCGCTTATCTGAAAAAGCGAAAAGCCACTGCAGAATATGCGCTGGCGGAAAAGCAGAATTCCGCACTGGTCCATCAGGCCTATTCTCACTTCGGCGTTCCCGATGATGCGGTCAGCATTGATGTCCTCGGACGTCCTTATCATTTACGGAAAGGCAGAGAGGTGAAGGACAACACCATGAATTCCGCCAACCTGGATTATATCAATTACGAATATAAGGCATATGTAAAAAAGAATCGCTTATATCTGGCCAATGCCGAAGCAAATTTTGCGATCCCCCTGAAGAACATCACGGGAATCCTTCCTGTCAAACGCAGAATGGCTTTGTCCGGCTGGAACAAAGATATTTCTCCCCAGTCTCCGGAATATAAAAAGTATCATATTGCGGGATCGGAAGGAAAGATCTCTGCCAGGTGTATGTCTGTCAGAATTGAAAATTATAACGGTGACTGGGAGATCCTGGTCCCCAACTATGATGCGCAGGTCATTGCCGACCTTACAGGTCTGGAACTTCCTGCATGACCCGGTAAAATCATCTGCACCTGTACAGAAGCTGCCGACCTTCTGTCATCTGCAAATTGTTATTTTCCCTCTTATACCCTTATGCACGGAACCGGAAGCAGGCACCTCCGAATTTACAATTCATATATCTTTCATCCGTGAAAAATACCCATTTTTCTTTCTCTGCTTTCGGCGAAGTCAAAAAAACAGCCGGGGGAAGTACTGCACCATCAGTACTTCCCCCGGTCTTTTTTACCGTATATCAGCATTGTGTGTGATACGCAGCAAACCTTCACGGGTTTTCTGCGCCGCATAAATCTGTCGCTCCGTTCGGATTTTTGCAGTGTTACCTCGTTCCCCGGTGGAAAACCTCCGGCAGCAGCAGGATCAGGGACAGCAGGCAGCCCCCCAGAAAGCCGCCCAGATGGGCCATGGCATCCACGCCTTCCGTCTGAAAGCCCACCCAGAGAGAGAGGCCGATCATCAGGGCCACTCTCGGCAAAGTCAGGTCCTCCAGCTTTCCCCTGTGGATCAGGACCAGGACCAGCATAGCTGCCATGACGGCAAAGATGGCGCCGGAGGCGCCCACAGAAAGGATCTCCTCTCCCTGTGCCAGCTCTATCTGATAAGAAAACCAGCTGGCAAGCGTGCCTCCGCCCAGGTACAGCAGCAGATAACGGCTCCTGCCCATGTACCGCTCCACATAGTCTCCCATGAAAAAGAGCAGCAGCATGTTGCTGAGCAGATGCCGCAGACCACTGTGCAGGAACATGCAGGTAAAGAGCCGCCAGGTCTCTCCAGCTGCGATCAGGGGAGTATAGGCAGCACCCCAGCTAATCTGAAGCTGAGGATTGGAGGAACCACCGTTTACTTCCATCAGGATAAAGACTGCCACATTGATCAGCACCAGAGCCATGTTGACATAGCTTTTGTCCTTGCGATGCAGCATGCGATCGATGATGTCTTCTTTTGGTTGATAGGATTGTTTTGGTTGTGCTGCGCCCATCTTTCTCTCCTGTATCTCCACATTATTTTGCATCTTCCGTATCATACCACACCCAAGGATATTTGGAAATGCGGAGGCAGCAGCTCTGCATGAATTCGAATTCCCACGCCGAATTTCCCACAACGCTACTTTTATGATACGCAGTTGGAATTGCTTCGCTGCAAGCAGCAGCTCTCACAATTCCACCAACAAAAATTGTGCACTCTATAGGGCCCCTACCCCATTCGCGCACAATTTTTGTTGGTTCGCCATAGTCTGAAAACGTTCGCAGCAAACCCTGAAGGGCTTTCTGCGCCCATTTTCAACCCATGGACTCACGCGTATCATAAAGGTATGCAGCACCAGCGAAACTGATACGGTCTCCTTCCCGCAAAGGCAAAGGTTCTCCGGATGCGATCATTTCCCCGTTCAGACGGGTTCCGTTTTTGGAATTCAGATCTGTCAGGGTAAAGCCTTCCGGACCTCGGGAGATCCTGGCGTGGATCCTGCTGACCTCCGGCCGGGGAAGCACCACATCTGCCACACCCTGCTTTTTTCCTATGATGGTATGCTCACGCTCCAGCAGGATCATTGGGAGGGAAGGATCCTCCGGCCGCAGCAAAGCTTCCGGCGCATTTCTGTCCGCTGCCGGACGAAGAAATACCGTCTCTTCCACAAGGCTTTCCTGACTGCCTTCCATCAGATTTTCCGAGAAATCCTCTGCCAGCCAGTCAGCAGTGAGATAGCCATCCTCTTCATCCTCTGCACTTTCCTGGCTTTTTCTGCTCTGCAGCACCAGACCGACACAGCCTGCAATCAGGATCAGCAGGACAAAGAGGATCATCTGCTCCGTCAGCAGGGCAAACTGCTGCAGCAGGATCAGTACCATCAGAGCGATGACAATGGAGGCCAGGATCAGGATACGGCTGCGATGGCCTTCCCCTTTTCCCGGTTCCATGGCTCTTTCTTTTTGTGCTCTTTTTCTCTGTGCGGACTGCCTTTTTTTCCGGGCGTTTTGCTTTTCTTCTTTTTCCGTTTTCTTATCTCTCCGATCAGACAAAAAATGTTTCTCTTTTCGCCTTTCCTTCTGTCTGCCTTCTGGCTTTTCTTTTCGAGCTTTTGGAGGATCTTCTGCCTCCGCCATCCGTCGCTGCAGTTCCTGCCGGTCCGGCGCAAACTGACCGAAGGCAGCACATCCTCCTCCAGCCCTTTTCTCTGCCGCAGGGGTCAGATCAGAACAGGGATGCTTTTTTGCAGAAGCTCTTTCCCCGCCTTCCGCTGTAGGAAACAGTTCCGCGCCGGCTGGGAAATTTTCCTCCCAGCCGGTATTTTTCTTTGTTTTCTTCTGCTTCTGCTTTTCCTTTCGCCCGGAACGTCGCCTGCCGGAAGCCGGACGCTTTCCGCCGGCATTCCCCCGGTAACCTTCCCCCGGAGAAAAGCCGCCGGAGATCCCACTCCGATCACCGGTACCGGTGCCCCTGCCGCCGTCAAATGCCGCTGCTCTTGACAGACCGGCCTCCAGCACTTCCGGCTCATGAAGCAGAGCCGCCAGATCTCCTGCAGACAATTCCTCATTCTGACAATGCCGGTAAAAAGCATAACCCAGCACCATGGCATCCTTCTCCTGCTGGCAGAGCCGGGGAAGCAACAGCTCCGCCAGCTCTTTCAGCTGCTCCCGGAATCCTTTCTCACTGCCGGGATAATAACAGAAGTTCACTTCCTTCAGTTCCGGATCCAGGAAGATCAGATCCGGCGTCATCTGCAGACCATCCGGACGGAGCAGATAATTCTGCAGTTCCTGCAGCACCAGACCTATGGTATTCAGCAGCAGCGACAGAAGCTCCATACCCAGGGGCTGCAGATGCCATACTTCTTCCAGAGACTGTCTGGAGGTGATCTCATAATAGAAAAGCTCCCGCCCGTCCAGCTGCTCCAGATGGGTCTCCAGCAACAGGGGGATCCTGTTGGTCATGAGAATACGCACCCTGTAGGAGGCACTGTCCACCGCTGCTCCTTCCGAAAGGATCAGATAATTATGATAGAGATCTCGTTTGTATTCTTTCTTCATGGCTATCACCTCTGCAGCTGACCTGCCGCATATTTCAGATATAACAGCGATACCGGCCGGATCTTCCTGACCGTCTCAGATGCGCTGATGGAAAAAGCATTCAGAAAGAAGGGATTTCGCAGCCCCTCCTGCTGTCCGCTGTAGCTGATCGAACTGCCGCTGCTGTCACAGCTGACAGACACATCCGGCACATTGCCCGGCAGGGTCTGCTCCTGTATCCGCTGCCGGGCTCGAGCCACGGCCTTTTCTTCTCCGCTGTCATCCGCATAGTATCCGTTTCCCACGATCGCCGCCTCGCAGGCAGCGCAGGTATACCAGACCTGATTGTGCACATAAAAGAGCAGCAGGATCAGCACGCCTGTCAGGATCGTTGCCATAGGCACCAGGAAGGATGCTTCCACTGTCATGACGCCTCTGCATATTTTTTCACAGCTGCGTATTTTTCTCCGGTCAGACCTGTGGCTCGCTGTTTCTTCTGCTGTTTTTAATGCCACCGTCTGTAATTCTGTCGTCTGGAATTCCGCCATCTTTATACCCAATATCTGTGATTTTGCCGTCTGTAGTTCTTCCTTCCTCAATTCTGTCTTCTGTGATTCCACCGTTCGTGATTCTGTTGTCTGTAGTTCTTTCTTCTGCAATTCCATCGTCTATGGTTCCGCCATTTGTGATTCTGGCATCTGTGACCCCGCCGTCTGTGATCCCTCCGTCTGCGATTCTTCCATCAATGATTCTACCTTCTGTGATTCTGCTGATCATACCGACAGAACTGCTGCAAAACCAGAAGCGGCGCATCGGAAACTGCCGGTACCACATGTTCTTTTCCCTCTGTCTCAGACACAGACTGATCCTGCTCCCAGGCGGTCTTAGCACTTTTTTGTAAGCAACGCAGGAAAAACGCCGAGCCAGGTCTGCGGCATCCGCAGCCTCACCCCAACAGGAGCAGCAGCAGATCCGCTGCCAGCAGGAACGGTACAAAGGGGAGTTCCGCCTCCCGTCTTTGGCGAAGAAACAGCATGCCGGCCACAGCTGCCATGGCCAGAGCCAGCACCGGCACCAGCCAGATTTCTATTGCCTCTGTCCAGAATCCCATGGCCAGCAGGACAAGGCCGTCTCCCATACCGATCCTGCCGTCCGTCAGCAAGCTGAAGGCCAGCAGCAGGATTCCCGGCAGCAGGGCTGGAAGCAGAGTTTGCATGGATACGCACTCCGCTATGCAGGTCACCAGACCAGACAGAAAAACCAGGGTGACGGAGATCATCTCCACCCTTCTTTTCCACAGGTCCGTGATGCTGCAGCAGACCAGCATGACCAGAACCAGGATCCTGCCGGTCACGCAGCCTTCTCCAGTGCAGCGCACCGGCTGCACTGATGCAGATCCGATACCTTCGACAGGGCCACCAGCTGCACACTTCTGGTCAGACCGCTGCAGTCCAGGGAATTGTGATATTTATCTCCCTGGTCCGTGATGTAGACTGTACTGCCGGAGCTGCCGCTGCCCACGCACTTTTCACAGGCATGATATCTTCCTCCGCTGCTGTTCCGGAGGCTGCCCAGAGAACCCGCTGCCACCTGCCGGATACTCAGATGCAGATGGGTACAGAGAGAGCTGGTATGATAGACACTCTGATACTCCGTCACGTAAACCAGAGGGTCATTGGTACTCCCTGTATCATAATCTGCGGCATCCTCATCTGATCTTCCGGTCCAGGCATGCACTCTTGCATAGCAGACCGTCTCTGCCGCAGGTACCCGGAAGGGCAGCCAGGAAGACAGGACAGAAACCTTCTCCTGTCGCTCGATCACATTGCTTTCCTGCAGATCTGTGCCTGCCACTGCCATGCCCAGTGTTTCCACTTCTTCCATCAGATCTGTTGTCTTCTCTGCGCAGGCGCTGAACAGGAACAGCCAGTAGATACAGGCCGTCACGCACAGGAAGAACAGGGGAAGGGCAAAGGCCGCTTCCACTGTCAGACTTCCCTTTTGGAAGGTACAGAAGGCAGCTCTCTTATCCCTCAGCTTACGATCCTTCATCGGGGAAAAGGACCGGTCTCCATTTGCATGTATTCCAGGAAGAGAGTTTTTTTCTTTTTTTGTTTTTTCTGTATTTTTCTTTGCCTCCGGATAAAAGAGCACCCTTCTGCACCTTCTTTCCTGCTATCCGTTTCCGTGTATGATTCCTTTTTCTGCGAAAATCCTGTCGGAGAGCTTCTCATCCGCTCTGCTCCATGTCATAGATGTATCTTCTTATCCGCTCTGCTCCAGGTCATAGCCGCATCTTCTTATCCGCTTTGCTCCATGTCATAGCTGTATCTCCTTGTCACACTGCAGGCCTGTCCGCTCAGGCTGGCCTGCAAAGTGACCTCAGCCGCATCCACACAGCAATCCAGGGAAAATTCCGGATGACTGCCATTGATCCGCATATTGTATTCTGTAAGGTCCATGAGCCGGTCTGTCAGCTCCTGAGAGCTTTTCTTCATCAGCAGGATCTGCAGATACCAGCTATAGTCCAGACCATTGGAACTGCTGTGGCGAAGCTCATCCGCACAGGCTTGGACCTTATGCAGAGAGGACAGGGGCAGCTGCCAGGAAGAACTGTCTTTGATCAGGGCGATCTTTCCGCCGGAAAGCAATTCCCGCAGATCCAGCAGACTCTCTCCATAGGCCCACAGGACTTTGACAATAGAAGCGATCCCCTGAGCCGCATGTGGCATAGCCATCAGAGTTGCGATAGTCAGGCCACAGGCCTCCGCCTCTGCGGATGCGCCGGCATCTGTCATCAGATACAGCAGATTGGCAGCCTCCCGCAGCCGCAGCAGTTTTTTGACAGTGGTCTTCAGATTTTCCCTGTCACTGCTGCCGCCTGCAATGGCATATTCCAGCTGATACTGCAGACCCTTTCCTTTTTCCTCTGAGGTATAGCAGGGGAATTTTTCCGCCAGATAAGCCAGCTGCAACAATTTATCGGTGCTGCTTCCTTTCTTTGTCACCACACCCATTCCCTGCTGCAGAGCCCGTCCGGATGGCAGGGAGGCGGTATCCACCGTGCAGCTGGAAACAGACGCCGGGTCTGCTATCACATTGGCCAGAATACCCAGCTTCCGGACCTGCCGGATACTTTCAATGGGATTGACAAAGCCTTCGCCTGCCTGCGCGCTTTCCGCTTCCTCCGCACCCTGCCCGGCTGTTTCCTCTTCACCGGAGACCGCTTCTCCCACACCCGGATCTCCGGTCTCTGCCGATGCTGCCGCCTGCTCCGCTGCCTGTTCCGCAGCGGCTGCGAGAAGGCTGTCGTAATCCTCCTCAGCAGTTTCCTCCGAGCAATCTCCTCCTGCACTCTCCTGCTGCATGGATGTGACCCAGGAGGCAGTCAGCCTGTTCGTCAGAGCCTGCAGTCCTGCCGTACCCAGACTCCGCTTCATGACCTGGCAGACCTGCCGGCGAAAAGCTGCCCCTTCTCCATCGGTAGCCAGGGTATAACTGTCCAGCGACGCGTCCGCCAGGCGGATCCCCAGAAGGTCCTTTTTTCCGGAAAGCAGGGAACTTCCTCCTCCGGCTGCCGCCGCGGCATAGTCCATTGCGATCTCCGGCATGGCAGACAACTGCAATGTGCTGCCGCCATACCCATCATCAAAAAAGAGAAGACCGTACGTTTCATATAATTCCGTATCATACTGAGCAAACAGCGAGTACATGCCCTGCTCCGCGCATCCGGCCAGCACCGCCCTGCCCGCCGCAACGCGGGCAGAATACAGGGCGGCAAACAGCAGGGACAAAAGCAGCAGCAGGATCAGGCTGAGATAGACAGTGATACTTCCTTTTCTTGCGTCCATAGCCTCTCCTTTCTCTGCTCAGACACTGTTGCTCTGAGATGTTATTTTGGAAAGAATAGAATTGACCAGACTGGTCAGCTGTCCCTTGAACAGGATGACCAGGGCGATCAGGACCACCAGGATCAGGATGATCTCTACTACCGTCACGCCGGATTCATCCATCCACAGGGCGCCTGCTTCCTCTTTCCACAATTCTCTGCATTCGTTCATGTTTGCGCCTCCTTTCTTCAGATTTTCAGAAGGACAGGAAAGCCGGCACAATGATCAGGATCATGACGACCGCCAGCATCATAAACATGGGGATCAGCAGCCGCAGCGCATTTTTTTCGCCGGTCAGCCTGGCCTTCCGTTTTCGGTTTTCATAGGCTGCGGATGCCTCCTGCTCCAGCAGGGACACCAGCTCCCCATCTCCTTTTTTCAGGCTCCTTCCCAGCAGCAGGCCCAGGGTTTTGTAGCTGGCGGTTCCGCACCGGATCCCCATGCGCCGGTAGGCATCTGCCTCCGGGATGCCGTTCTGCATCTCAGTGCAGGTTTTTGCCGCCTCTTCCAGATAGAACTGTTTTCCGCCTTTTCCCGCGCCGGACCGCTGGTATTCCTCAGACAGCCGGAGAAAGGCTCTCCGGATATTCAGACCGGCCCCCATGAACAGCTGCAGCTTTGCCACAAAATCCGGATATTCCCGCTCCAGCTTTTCACGCCTCCGGGTCTCTTCCTGCTCCGCCCTCTGCCGGGCAGACAGAATGGCAAGCACCGCTGCCACCAGCGACAGAAGGGAAATGACCAGGCCGGAATTCTCTGCCCTTGGGAACCACTGCAGGGTCTCGCCGTCCAATTGAGCGGGCAGCTGATATTCCCTGACGGAAGTATCCGCATTCTGCGTCTCCACCAGCTTCCGGACTCTGGCCTCTGTGCTGTCCTCTCCATCGCCCGGAAAAACCGTGATCTTCCGCTCGTAAAGAGTCTCTGCCTCCTGCAGCTGCAGCCGGGCGGAAATGGTCACCGTCTCTCCTTCCGATGGGATCTCTTCTCCGAGAGCACCTGTCCAGTCCAGGATCTCCGGCTTGTCTGACATCCATTCCGCTGTGATCCCATTTTCGTAGGAAGTCTCCAGCAGCAAGGGACTGCTGACCCGGTTCAGACTGCTGTTCTCTCCCAGGATCCGTTCCTCCAGCTGTCCGCAAAGGGTCGTCAGCGCCTCTTCCGCCTGAGAAGCCGTCAGAGTCTGCTCCGGGATCTCCAGAGAAAGCGGGATCCTTTCCCCCTGCCCGGTCTCTACCTCCACCTCTGCTGTCCGGCTGCCGCCGCCGGCCTCGTTTCTATCCAGGCTGCTGATCTCCTCTCCGGAGGCCAGCTGATCCTGCAGCAGCAGGACCAGGCCGATCCCGCACAGCAGGACCAGAGGCAGCAGGTACTTCTTTTCCAGTAACCCCCGCCAGTACAGATATACCAGCAGGAAGATACTTACAACAGGCACCAGGATCAGCATACTCACACCTCGATTCTCAGCAGATAGCCACTCAGTAGCAGGGCAGAAAGGTAGATCAGCAGACAGAAGGTCATGATGCAGATGCCCTGCAGATTGCCATAAAGCTGCTCCAGAAAGCCGGAAAAAGACAGGCGCAGGTACAGAATCATACAGGCCGGCATGAAATTCATGACCGTCTGCTCCATCCTCTGAGCGGAGATCATGGTACGGATCTCCTGCTCTGTGTCGATCTTTTCACAGATGGTATGCCAGGTCAGATGCAGCACCTTTGACAGATTGCCGCCGGTCCGCTTGGCGATGGACAGGATCTCCCCGAAGCTGCGGATATCCTCCACACCGCAGCGTCGGCCAAACTCCAGGAAAAGCTTCTCTACCGGTACCCGATACTCCATCTGCTGCAGGATACCCTGCAGTTCCAGGACCAGCGTATCTCCGGCTCCATACAGCTGGCGCAGATCCGCCGCCGCAGACCGTACGCCATTTTCCACGGAATAACCCGCCCGCAGCGCCGTATGCAGAGAGGAGATAAAATCCTTGAAATGATCTGTCAGCTGCTCCCTTCTCTGCCGGATCAGCGCCTTCTTTTTCTGCCGGATCCAAAGAATACAGATCCCCAAAGCCAGGGGAAGGGCGTAGAAAGACTGATAGCAGATCCAGACAGTGAACAGGCCAAAGGCCAGGCCTGTACCCCCGTAGCGAAGCCATTCCGTCCATTGAAAATACCAGTGGTCATAATCAATGGCTTTCCTTTCCGGTAGTTTCCCTTTTTTCGCTCTCATCCTCTGCCGCCACCTCCGGAAACAGCTGCCCCGACCTCTTCTTCCACCTGCTGCCTCTGCTGCAGCTTTCGCCTTTTTTCCTGATGCAGCAAATCCTGCACCTGCCGCAGGACGCCGTCCTCTCCCCTGCGGAAGAGGGTCCGCACTTCCACCTCATCTCCCTGCATGCCGGTCAGTTCGGAGATCTCCTCCACCTCCCGCTTTCCCAAAGCTGTTCTGGACAAATGCACCAGGATCTCAATGCCGGAGGCAATCTGCCGCCGGATCACGGGAATGGGAAGCTCCGCGCCCATGAGCACCATCATTTCCAGCCTGCCGATCATATCCCGGGTGCTGTTGGCATGGGCAGTACCCAGACTGCCGCTGTGACCGGTATTGAGACAGGCCAGAAAATCCTCTGCTTCGGCGCTGCGGACCTCTCCCACGATGATGCGGGAGGGACGCATCCGCAGGGCTGTCCGGATCAGGTCCCGGATAGTGATCTCCCGACTGCCCTCTATGTTCGCGTTTCTGGTCTCCAGCCGGACCAGGTTTTCCAGGCCCCGGATCTGGAGTTCTGCCGTATCCTCGATGGTAATGACACGCTCATCAGCGGGAATATAAGCAGACAGGGCATTCAGAAAGGTAGTCTTTCCCGTGGAGGTGCCTCCCCCGACCATGATGGTATAGCCTGCCTGCACCAGGTACTCCAGAAAGGCCGCTGCTTCCCGTCTAAAGGCATCCCACTGGATCAGTTTCTCCATGGTCACCGGATCTTTGGGGAAGCGGCGGATGGTCAGAACCGGGCCGGACAGGGATACCGGAGGCAGCACCACATTGACGCGGGCGCCGTTTTCCAGTCTGGCATCCACAATGGGGCTCTGCTCATTGACCACCCGGTTGCAGCTGCCGGCGATCTGCTGGATCACATCCTCCAGCCTTTCCCTGGTACTGAAGCTTTTTTCCCAGCGCAGCAGTCTGCCATCCCGCTCGATAAAGATATGCTCGTGATCATTGACCATGATCTCTGTCACGGATTCATCCTCCACCAGTTCCTGTATGGCATCCAGCTTCCGCACGGAATAAAACAGGCCCCGGCGCAGGGCATCCTTCTGGGGCAGGGTGATCCCGTGTATCCGGCCCTGCCGCAGGACCATTTCATCGATCAGCTCCAGGATCTGCGCATCCTCCAGTTCTCCTTCCGCCTCCAGCCGTCCCATCAGCTCTTCCCGCATCTGCTCAAAGTACTTCATGTTTCTCCTCTTTCAGCAGCTCCCGGACGTAATCTCCCACAGGTGTCCAGACAAGATCCTCAAAATAGGCTCTGCCGGTCCTGCTGCTGTTGATATAGGGAACCTGAACCTTTTGAAGCTTTGCCTTCACACCTTCGTAATTCCACATCTCCAGCAGATTTTCGAAATGACTGACCTTTGCCAGAGAAATAGCGTCATTGCGCACCGGACAATAGATCCTGGTACAGTAATCCATGATCTGAAACAGATCCTGCAGGGCATCTCCCAGATCCAGGATCAGCACCTCATAGCTGCTGCAGCGGACGATCTCCTCCAGCAGCCGCAGCCAGTCCTGGCCGGGAGAATACTGGATATCCATGGGGGAGAGGGCCGGCGGAATGAAGTCCAGCTGCTGCAGAGAACGCACCATGCCGTTCATCCTGTGGACCAGATTTCCATCCTCCTGCCGCAGGAAATACAGCAGATCACTGATATTCCGCTCATAAAGCTCCCCCATCATCTCTTCAAATCCGGAATAGCTTTCCATGTTCAGATAGAGAACCGGCCGCTGCTCCGCCAGGATCTGGCCCAGAGTCAGGGCAAATGAGGTCTTGCGGACACGGCCCACGGGACTGTAGATGCCGATGATCTCCACAGATCTCTTCCAGACCTGCTCCATGGTCCCGGCTTCCTTCTCTGCGCCATAGCAGTCCATGACCTCCCGTACCACATCCGCGGAGGCCTGGTATTTATAAACGCTGGGATACTGGTCCAGAGCCGGGGAATGCATGCCCTCCGAAAGAATCAGCAGTCTGGTGACCGGCAGATTCCGCACCGCAGGGCACATGACCTTGTCGGAGATCAGCAGGATCTCGATGGGATGTTCCGCCGCATATTCACAGAGAAGTTCTACCGAAGTGAATGCCTGCACTTCAAACAGAAGATTTCTCCTGCGGTTCAGAAACTCCATAAAGCTCACGGCATAATCGATCTCCGGATCACAGATCGCGAAGACATTTTTGTTTTGCTGCATATCAATACAAGCCTCCTGTCCACAAAAGCACTGACATCAGGACCGGCAGGGAAAAATGCAGACTTTCCGCCCCAAAGGAAGGACTCCTGTAAGGAAGCCGTTTCCCGCTTTTGATGTAAGCCCTGATATATTGAAAAAAATAATGGAATCTCTGCCGCCAGAGGTGACGGCAGCTCATGAGAAGAACGGATTGCAAAGCACCGAAAAGGAAAGCCCAGAACAGGCAGTAAAGGACGGAAGACGCTCCCATCATACCGCCAAGGGCAGACAATAATTTCAGATCGCCGCCTCCCAGCATGCGGAAGAAAAAGAGAAGGCCCAGAAGAAGGAACGGCAGACCCGCTCCCTGCAGAAAATACAGGATCCCGGCCGGTCCGGCCCGGCTGATCTGCAGGGCAAATCCTCCCAGCCAACCGCAGAGGATCCAAAGATTCGGGATCCTGCCCCATTTCAGATCAGAAAGAACTGAAACAGCAGCCAGGGTCACAGCCGATATATGAAAAGACAAAAACTGCCCCCTTTCTGCTTTTTATGATGCCATCTTTTATCCTGTTTGGAAAATATGCCGCGGAATCACGGCAGATCCATGAGAATCATGGAGAAGTCAAATATATGATAGCAGATGCTTTTCCATTTGTCCAGAAAAATTTTATGTAAACTTTTCTCTGGTTTGACTTGACGTTTTTTTGCAGAAATGATAGCGTAACATGGCACTGAAAAATCTATGGAACATCAGAATCAAAAGCAAAACCGTTCCGGAAGGAGCGCGGCTTCATGCTTCGGAAAGGAATGATACATTTATGAAGAAAAAAGAAATCACAGCCATCAGAAAACGCCTGACCAAAGAAGGCTGCACCATCAGCCGGGTCTCCGGCTGCTATGTCAGCAAGGACAAGCAGAAAATGGACAGTTTTTCCGAAAATCTTCTGGCCATGGAGGAAGAGGATTTTTTCAGATATCTGGATCTGGCCAAAAAAGTCCTGTCCGGCAAGGTCGGCAACAACATCCTCAATCTGCCCTTCTCAGATTATGACAAGCAGCGCAGTCTGCTGGCCCTCCGGGACAGTGAGCTGAAGGAGGAGACCATACTGGATGCCTTCTATGACCTGATCATTGAAAATTATGAGCCGGAGGACAATTTCCTGATCCTGCTCTTCCATGACAGCTATGATGTCATGTCCCGCAACACCGGCAATGAACTGCAGGATGAATCCGAGGAAGTTTACCAGTATATCATCGCTGCCATCTGCCCCGTGGCTCTCTCCAAGCCTTCCCTTGGTGTGCTGGCAGAAGGGATCCGCTCTGTGGAGCGGAACTGGCTGGTGGGAAATCCGGATACCGGCTTTATTTTCCCCAATTTCGTGGACGAAAGCACAGACATCGATTCCGTCATGTACTATACCCGCACCCCCAAACTTCCCCGCCCTTCCCTCATGCAGGAGGTCCTTGGCTGTGAAGCCATGATGACTTCCGAAGAGAAGAAAGTAGTGATGGAAGAGATCATCGAGGAAAGCAGCGATGACGAGACCCTGCTGGTCAATGTCCATGCGGAGCTGGCCAGACTGGATGAGGAGGAGCAGGAGCTCCTGACACCGGACCTGTTCACAGAAGTGCTGGAGGAGGCGGGCATGGAAAAAGAACAGGCAGCCAGATGTACGGAACGCTTCTCCGAGGAGCTGGCAGAGGATCTGCCCATCGTGGCCCAGTCCTATGAAGCAAAAAAGGTGGAGGAGAGCATGGTTCGCAAGGAGCGCATGGCTCTGGCGGATCAGCTGAGCAATCTGCAGGCAGCCACGACCCAGAAGGAAAATACTGTCAGCATTTTCTGTCAGGGGAACATCGACATCCGTATGGTGGATGGGCAGCGCTGCCTGGTGCTGCCCCTTCAGGATGAGGAGATCCTGGTCAATGGAAAACCCATGGAAGATCCGGCAGCTGCAGAAGATATCTGATCCGGCAACACGGATTGCACCGTTCTTCGAACTCCCGCAATCCTCGTTGCCTCATAAAATTGTGGTGGTACGCGATGTACCATGGAGGTATTTATGAACACAACAGAACGAAAAGAACTCGCCATGCAATATTTTCAGGAGGGCTACAACTGCGCCCAGGCCGTGATCCTGGCCTTTGCGGATCTGACCGATGCGGACCCTGACATGTTGTCCCGGATCGGCTGCTCCTTCGGCGGCGGCATGGGACGGCTGCGGGAAGTCTGCGGCAGTGTCAGCGGCATGTTCACCATAGCCGGCCTGCTCTATGGCTATACAGGTCCGGGAGAAGGCGCACAGAAAAAGGAGCATTATCAGATCATCCAGGATCTGGCCCATCTGTTTGAGGCGCAGAATGGCTCTATTGTCTGCCGGGAACTGCTGGGGCTCTCCGTCAAACGGGAAGAACCCACCCCCCAGGCCAGGACCGCATCCTATTACAAAAAACGCCCCTGCAAGGAGTTGGTGGGCTGCGCGGCAGAGATCCTTGCGGATTATCTGACAGAACATCCTGCAGAAAGAGACTGACAGGATGAAAATACTTCCCATGCCAGAGAAAGCCGTATCCATTCTTTATGCAGCGCAACAGAATCTTTATGTCGATCCGACCAACAGATGTCCCTGCGCCTTCAGCTCCTGACAGACGCCGAAAATCATCTGACCTTATTCATTTTTGTCAGATTGACTATTTATTTATGGCCAGTTTCGTTTTAAAATGTGGTTCATTTGAAAGGAAACAAGTCTATGCCTTCCCATAACCACAATCATCAGAAAAAAATAGCGGTGATCAATGATTTCACAGGCTTTGGCCGCTGCTCCATTGCGGCAGCCCTTCCTGTCATTTCCACCCTGAAGATCCAGTGCTGTCCCCTGCCGACCTCCATTTTATCCAATCATACCGGCTTTGACAGCTTCTTTTTCGAGGATTATACAGACCGGATGCAGCCCTACATCGACGAATGGAAAAAGCTGCAGCTGCATTTCAACGGTATTTGCTCCGGCTTTCTGGGATCTGTCCGGCAGATCTCTCTGGTGACAGATTTTTTCCGGGACTTTGCGGATCAGGATACTATCATCCTGGTAGATCCGGTCATGGGGGACTATGGAAAGCCCTATCCCACCTATACCCCGGAGATGTGCAGCAAGATGAAGGAGCTGGTCACTTACGCGGACATTCTGACGCCCAATCTGACGGAGGCCTGCATCCTGACCGGCATCCCCTACCATGATGGAAAATGGACCAATCGGGAGATCCGCCGCCTGCTGGAAGCCCTGGCCGCTCTGGGGCCGGAAAAGGTGGTAGTCACCGGGATCCTGCAGGGAGAATTCATCGCCAACTACTGCTACGAAAAAGGGCAGCCCGTTTCCATGCGCCGCACCCACCGGGTAGGGACCCAGCGGTCCGGCACCGGCGATATCTTTGCCGCCATCATTGCGGCAGACGCTGTAAACGGCGTGCCGTTCAAGGATTCCGTGCGAAAGGCATCCCTGTTCATCAAGAAATGTATCGAGCGCTCCATTGAAATGGACCTGCCTCTGACGGATGGGGTCTGCTTTGAAGAGCTTTTGCATCGTTTGAAATGATCATTCTGTCTGAATGAAATCTGAAGTGAACGGTTCCGGATCTGCATTTTCCAGAAAATCCGGGACAGACAGAGATATGAGGAGAATATTTACCATGCCAAAGAAAGCCATGACCATTCTTTATGAAGTACATCAGAATCTGTATGTCAATCTGACCAACAAGTGCCCCTGCGCCTGCACCTTCTGCCTGCGCCAGACCAGGGAAAGCATGGAGGATTCCGGCCCCCTCTGGCTGGAGCATACGCCCAGCCGGCAGGAAGTTCTGGATGAATTTCAGAAATTTGACCTGGACAAATATCAGGAGATCGTATTCTGCGGTTTCGGTGAACCCACAGAAGCTCTGGATATTCTGCTGGAAACCGCCCGTTTCATCAAAAAGACCTACGGCAAGCCCATCCGGATCAATACCAACGGTCTGGGCGACCTGGTCAACGGCCGGCCCATCGCTCCGGAACTGCAGGGCCTCGTCGATACCGTTTCCATCAGTCTGAACAATCCCAGCCCGGACCGCTACCACGCTCTGGTGCGCTCCCGTTTCGGGGAGCAGTCCTTTGATGCCATGCTGCGCTTTGCCAAAGCCTGCACTGCATATGTGCCCCATGTGGTCATGACTACCGTAGCCACCACCATTTCCCCGGAAGAAGAGGCGCAGTGTCAGAAGATCTGTGATGATCTGGGCGTGACCTACCGCATCCGCCCCTGGGAGGACTGAGGCAGTATAACAAACTAACATGCCACACGCTCTGCGCCACCATATTTTATGATACCGGCGCCTGACTGTGTTTTGCCCGTGCGCCCATTTTTAGCTCATGAGCTCACACGTATCCAATAGCCGGAAAAGAAATGAAGACAATCTGTGGTGCTTTGACAGGCGCCCATTTTCAGCTCATGAGCTCACACATATCCAAAAGCAAAAGCAGGGACAGCTGCATGACTGGTCATCTCATACAGCTGCCCCTTTTTCTTACTTTTCTGTCAGTTCTTTACTGCTCCCGATGCTCTCCCTTATGCTGTTCATAAAAAGAGAACGCGGAATTGATGTCCTGCACCAGCTCCTGGGGATCATACTCCAGCACCTGGGCCAGGACCTGCACTGCCTTTTTGTTATCTGTAATGGCATCCAGTGAATTGATCAAACGTTTGGTGTTTTTTCTGATATCGTACATCTCTTCCCTCCCTTGAAAACTTCCTCCAAAATCTCACACATTCTTCCATTCTGCCACAGCCCGTGTTTCACTCGGGATATTCACGCCGGTCTTATGCAGCGGGCATGGAGCCGTCGAGTTTGAATTCAAAGATATAAATGTCGTTATCACTCTCGACGATAATATCTGAGCGCCCCTTGCTGTTCTGCTTCTCGATCAGTGTCGTATAGCAGGATAGCAGACGGTTGATGATATAAAAAGTGTACTAGAAATGCGTCTCAAAGTCCAGAGCCCGTGTTGACAGCAGGGACGTACCCAAATGTCAATATTTCCAGAGCCTACCAATGTTGACGGCTGCGCACGCCCCAATAACGTTAAGAAGTTTTAGTCCCTATTTATATCTGCGACATAGAACCAAAGCTGTGTATTTGCAATATGTCATACCTCATGTGTAGGTTTAACTAAATGCTATTGGAACCGTCCCCAACGGCACCTGTGCCAGGCAGAACCGTCCCCGTTGATCACCCGGTGATCAGCTTCAGGAAATCCTTCTCAGGCAAAGGCCGGGAGAAATAGTAGCCCTGGATCATATCCACGCCCCACTGCCGCAGCAGCTCCAGTTCTGCCTGCTCCTCGACCCCTTCGGCAACCAGCCGGTAGCCCATGTTCTGCAAAGCGTCGGCGATGCTTTTGTAAAATACTGCCGCTTCGCTGCTGCCGCAGATCCCCTGCAGCAGGCTGCGATCCAGCTTAATGACAGAAAAGGGCAAGCGCAGTACTGCATTCAGATTGGCATAGCCGGAACCAAAGTCATCCATGCAGATACCGATGCCGCTGTGAATGATAGGCTGCAGGATCTGCTGCAGATCCCCGGCAAATTCCGTGGCTGCCGTTTCTGTGATCTCAAACTGAAAAAACTCCACCGGCAGTTCAAATCTCCGGATCACTTTCAGCAGTACCTCAGCATTTCTGTGAGCCAGCAGATCATGGGGAGAAAGATTGAATTTCACATTGTCCAGCAGATCCAGCAAATCCGGGTGGCTCTTCAGAAAGCGGCAGAGCCGGCGGAACTGCAGAATAGTAATCTTGTCAATGGTACCGTTCTGCTCCGCGATCCGCACGAACATTTCCGGCGAGATCATGCCCAGTTGGGGATGCCACAGCCGAGACAGACACTCTGCCGATGTATACCGGTCTTCTCTGACAGAATAGACCGGCTGCAGATAGATCTCAAACAGATCCTTTTCAATGGCCTGCTGCAGGAACCTCTCCACCCGCTGCTCATAAAAGAAGCCATCCCGAAGCTCCGGCTGGTCCTCCACCAGCCTGCTTCCGACCCGGTCCTCTGTAAGAGAAGTCAGATAGTGGCAATAGGATAATACTGCATTCCCATCTGTAAATTCTTCGTTAACTGTCAGGCCGGCAACCACAGGCCTGCATTCGATCAGATCCTCACCGATGGCGATGGGATGCAGGAAATGCTCCCGAACATCCCTCAGCACCTGCCGATAGACATTTTCCCCATCTGTCACAGCCGCAAACTGACTGCCGGAGATCCGGTACACATGGTCCGTACAGATCTGCTGCTTCAGATACTGCACCGTATGCTGCAGCAGATCATTGCCGACGGCAACGCCATAGACCTTATTGATATTCCGCAAATGGATATGATGCACCGTGACAATGAAGTGAACCCGCTTCCTTCGAAGCTCCTGCTCTATCCACTCACTGAAGCGTCGGACATGGAAGGCCCCTGTCATATAATCATCATGTCGGTTGGGATTGCTGATAGTCAGATACAGAAGCACCACCCCCAGTGTGATACCGAAGCCGCTCAGCATGATCTTCTCAGAACTGAGCATGATCTGCAGCGCCACACAGGTCATGCTGACCAGGGTATAGCCCCAGAGCAACAGCCAGTGTTTTTGGGGGAACTGCTTTCTCCGAGCCAGAGACAGGACCGCCGGAAGCAGCACATAAAGTACTGCGTAAAGATAAGCTGCCGTCATCAGCGGCCCCCTGTGATAGGCACCGGTCCCGTCAAAAGAAAAGAGCTGCCTGTGCAGGGGCGCAGTCAGGATCAGCAGGCCCATGCAGAATGCCTGAACACCGACGATCCAGCCGGTCACTCTCCGGATCCTTTCCCCGGTGCGCCAGACATACAGAGAATACAAAAGCAGTCCGGTAGGAAAAGTAAGCTGCAAAAGCATGTAGAGGATCAGCAGTATCGTCAGCAGCTGCTCCGATACTGCAAACAACTGCAGATTGCCGGCATCGATCAGAATACTGGTCAGGATATCCAGAGATACATCCGTCATGGCCAGAAAAAAGTTTAATTGAAAAAAACGATTGCCGCCGGCCCGTTTCCTGCCCCAGCACAGATAATGGAACAGAAGCAGCAGCAGGATCATCAGCGATGCATACAAAAAATCCACATTGTAACTTACATAGTCCGTCATTGTCAGCCTCATTTCGTTTATGGGATTCTCAGACATGTCTCCTGCAGTTGGGTAGATATGCCCGGCATTCATATATCCGCTATTCTATCGATCAGAAACGCAAACTCCCCACAGCACTTTTCGTAAAGCACCAAGCCGCATGCAACCCTCTGCGCATGCGACTATTTCCGGAACGATCAGAGTCTTTTGTGGTTAGTATCCGCTAACCCATTCACAGTATAAACCTTTTTTTGAAATATACAAGGGCTCACCTGATTTTCCTGTTTGGTCTCCCTTCTTCCATTTTCCCCGCTTTGCTCCCCGGATGTATCCTGAAAGCCACCGTGCTGCATTTCACGACACTGCACTTTATGATACCTGCGCCTGACTTCGCTTTGATCCCTGGTATCATAAAAAACATCCATGGTACATCGCGTACCACCACAATTTTATGATATAGACGCCTGACTTCGCTTTGCAGCTCTGCATAAGTTCGAAGACGAAAATCAATAGATTTCCTGTCTCACTTATACCGTCAGGCTGACAAAAACCCCATGTCGCGCTTTCCGCAACTCCACATTTTATGATACGCAGTTGGAATTGCTTCGCTGCAAGCAACAGCTCTGCATAAGTTCGCAGCAAACCCTGAAGGGCTTTCTGCGCCCATTTCCAGCCCATGGACTCAC
>R14__coassemble_486_pt1 | contig 27316 bp, 17 predicted proteins | sample R14__metabat2_high_PE_030 | metagenome-assembled genome bin R14 | reverse complement strand
CAAGGGGAAAGTGCGCCCATTTTTCACCTGCTTTGATCCCCTATATCATAAAAAAAAGGACGTCTCCCGATGAAAAGGGAGACGTCCGATGTTTCTTATTTTGCGCTTTTGACCTTGTCCATGTCGATGGAGACATCGTGGCGGATAGGGGTCCATTTTACCCGGCAGAAAATGGCGATGACTGTCAGGGGAACATAGACAAAGAAGAAGATCGGGAAGGTAAAGCTGTAAAGGATCTTCTTGGCTGTGGAGCAATACATATTTTTTCCTTCCGCGTAGATGGTGACAATGGCCATCAGCCAGAAAAGGAAATAGGAAGCAAGGAACATGCCCAGCAGCATCAGCAGCACATCGACGGTTCCCTCCAGGGTGAAAACAGGTTTTGTCAGGATGGTATTGACGACGGTGCAGCCGGCGGAAACCACGAAAAGATAGCCGGGAGACAAAGTGAAGAAAATGTCATAGCAGGTGGCAAACCGCTGGAAACCGCTTCGGCTGCGCTGCGCTTTGGAGACTTTTCTTTCTTTTCCGTCCAGGTCGTATTCTTTTCCGAAAAACCAGTGTCCCAGGAGACGTCCGATGTAGCGGCCGAAGACCTGATAGAAGCCCTTGGTCCAGCGCATTCGCTGGTTCCAGGAGTCCCGGAGTCTGATGGGCTGCTCATCAAAAAAGATGGCATCCGGACAGTAGTCGATGGTCTCTCCGCTGAGGATATTGTTGGTGGAGAAATCCAGATCCTCTGTCAGCAGGAAATATCTCCAGCCGCCATTGCGGCGAATGACCTCATGGCTGATGATGTAACCGGTGCCGGAGGCCAGACAGCTGGCGCCCAGAGACCGGCGGGGCTGGTTGATAAAGCGGGCTTCGCGGATAAACCAGAGACCGCTGCAGAAGCTGACCCAGTTGTCACCGATATTCTTGGAATTCCGGTAGGTGGTCACGATCCGGTGGGGATGGTTGAATACCTTGTTGACTTCCGCAAAATAATCTTCATCCAGCAGATTGTCTGCGTCGAAGATGGCATAGCCGTCAAAGCTTTCCAGACCGAAATCCCTGTCGATCCAGCGTAAGGTGTCATCCAGAGCATGGCCCTTTCCCTGCTGTACTGTGTTGGTGCGTTCATAGACGGTATGAGCGCCGGCAGCCCGGCAGACCGCAGCAGTATGGTCTGTGCAGTTGTCTGCTGTCACGAAGATATGCAGCAGTTCTTTTGGATAATGCTGGTCCAGGATACTGCGAATGAGATGGGGAAGTACGTTTTCCTCATTTCTGCCGCAGATGATTACGGCAAAACGCTGTTTTTTCTGTTCTCTTCTGTGGGGCGGCTTCTTGGCAAAGCCTATCACGAAATAAAGTGCCTGGTACATCATACAGACCATGCAGATGGTCGGGATCACAGATGTCAGTATTTCAAAAAATGTGCGCATGATGCTGCTTGTCGCCTCCTGTAAAATGGCTCCGGACCATCCCCGGTAGTTCTGCCTGGGGATGCGCCGGATTTCTTTGCGGTTTTTGAAGCAATACACATGTTGTTGATCTCGGATACGTCATAAACCAGACCATCATAGCATAGAGTGCATCCTTTGACAAATAGAGAAATCCGAAATTTTCATTAAATATAGAAGAAATATAGAAGAAATTCCGCAGACCGATATGGAAAATCCATGTATGGGCAGGGGAATCCGGCCAGAATCTGCCCGGGAACAGGTTGACAGGGCAGGAAAAGTGTGACATACTGCATTCGTTTACGAATAATATGGAAACGAACTGATTTCAAACACATAGAAGAAAGGAGAGGTTATGTCGGAGTTGGGTCAGGATATCGATGCTGAATTGTTTGAATGCTTCAGACATATCCGCAGGACACTGAGGAAAGGGAGAAGTCCGGGGCACATGGGTCCACCGGCATCCTGTCGGCCCGGGTGTGGTCCGGAGGGAAATTCTGCAAAGCCGGCATTCCACAGGGAGATCGTTCTTACCTTTCTGCTGCGTCACAACGGCATACGGCAGAGAGCGCTGGCAGAGGAACTGCACATCAGCCCCTCTACCCTGTCAGAAATGGTCAATCGACTGGAGGAAGAGCATTATCTGTGCCGGGAGACAGATCCCTCCGACCGTCGGGCCCTGCGGCTGGTGCTGACAGAGGATGGCGAGAAACAGGCAGCTGTATTTGAAGAGGAGCGCATGCGTCTGGTGCGGCATCTGTTCCGCAATCTGGAGCGGGAAGAAAAAAAAGAACTGATCCGCCTGATCAGCAAGATCATTGCTTCCGATGAGAAGGGATAAACAAGGAGATAATTATGAAAAATCTATTCAGATTTCTTGGGGGACACAAGCTGGCCATTCTGGTTATCACGTGCCTGCTGGCATTCCAGGCCTATTGTGATCTGGCACTGCCTACCTACACCAGTGATATTTTAAATATCGGCCTGCAGTCAAGCGGTATCAAAGATGCGGTACCGGAGACCCTGCGGGAGGAAAGCCTGACACAGCTCGGCCTCTTTCTTTCCGATGAGCAGGCAGAAGAACTGACAGAGGCCTACACGGCAGCAGATGCAGATGGGATCTGCACATTTACTGCAGAAGACCGGCGGGATGAGATCGCTGATCTGCTGCTGGTGCCGGAAGCTGCCCTTTACCAGCTGAGTCAGTCAGAGGGCGGCACGGAAACCCTGGAACAGATGCAGGCGGCTGTGACATCCGGCGTCATGACCAAAGAAGCCCTGCAGGAAAAAGTAACAGCCGGCATGGAGAAAATGGGGGACAGTTCCTCCTCTCTTCTGAGCCAGAGCGCTGTACAGTATGTGAGTCAGGAATATCAGGCCCAGGGGATCGATCTGACTACCATCCGGGATGCCTTTCTCTGGTCAACCGGCGGAAAAATGCTGCTGCTGGCTGTCCTGATGACTGTGGTTTCCCTGCTGGCGGGCCTGATCGCCTCTGTGACAGGCTCGAAGATCGGCCGGGATCTGAGAAATCAGCTCTTTGAGAAGGTGATGAATTTTTCCGTGCAGGAGGTCAATGCCTTCTCCCAGGCCTCTCTGATCACAAGGTGTACCAATGATATTCAGCAGATCCAGATGGTGACCGTCATGCTGCTGCGTATGGTGCTGTATGCGCCGATCCTGTCTGTTGCGGGCATCATTATGGTGATTCGTACCGGCTCTCAGATGAGCTGGATCATCGTAATGGCTGTTATTGTTATGGCTGTTGTCATTGCGGTTCTGTTTGGCCTTACGCTGCCCAAATTCAAGATCATGCAGAGTCTGGTAGACAAGCTGAACCTGGTCTCCAGAGAAATGCTGACCGGTGTTATGCCTGTCCGGGCCTTCAACCGGCAGGACTACGAGGAAAAGCGTTTCGAAAAAGCAAATACAGACTTGTTCCGTACCCAGCTGTTCACAAACCGGGTGATGAACTTCCTGACCCCCACCATGATGTTTGTTATGAACGGCGTGTCTGTGCTCATTGTCTGGGTAGGCGGCTTCGGTGTCGATGACGGCTCCGTGCAGATCGGCGATCTGACTGCTTTTATTACCTATTCCATGGTGATCATCATGGGCTTTATGATCGTGTCCATGATCTCCATTCTGCTGCCCCGTTCCGGCGTTGCGGCAGACCGTGTCCGGGAAGTCCTGGATATGGAGATCAGTCTGCAGGATCCGGTCCGGACAAGGGATGCCGAGCTGGATGATGCAAAAGGGCAGGTGCGTTTTGAAAATGTATCCTTTACTTTCCCGGATGCGGAGAAGCCTTTGCTGCAGGATATTTCTTTCTGCGCCGAGCCGGGAAAGACCACAGCCATTATCGGCTCTACGGGCTGCGGCAAGTCCACTCTGCTGCATCTGATCCTTCGTTTCTATGATGTGACAGGGGGAAGGGTTCTGGTAGACGGCGTGGATATCCGGGAGATCTCCCAGAAAAAGCTTCGCAGCCTGATCGGCTATGCGCCCCAGAAGGGTGTGCTGTTCTCGGGTACGGTAGAGACCAATCTGAAATACAGCGGTCCGGAGGTCAGTGATGACCGGATGCGGGAGGCAGCCGGGATCGCCCAGGCAGAAGAGTTTATCTCTGAGCGGGAGCAGGGCTTCGGGGCTCCCATTGCCCAGAACGGTACCAATGTTTCCGGCGGGCAGCGGCAGCGGCTCTCCATTGCCAGAGCCATTGCAAAGGATCCGAAGATCTATCTTTTTGATGATTCCTTCTCCGCTCTGGACTACAAGACGGATCTGCAGCTGCGGACGGAACTGGCCAGGAAGACCAAAGAGGCTTCCGTGATCATCGTGGCCCAGAGAATCGCCACGATCCTGCATGCGGATCAGATCCTGGTCATGGACAATGGCAGGCTCATGGGGATCGGTACCCATGAGGAACTGCTGCGGAATTGTGAGACTTACATGGAGATCGCCAGAGGGCAGCTGTCCGAGGCGGAGATCCGTGCAGCACTGGAAGGAGGTGAGGCAGATGGCAGCAAATGAAAGACCTGAAGGACGCGGTCCTGCACCGGCAGGAGGACCCGGTCCCGGTATGCAGCCAGGTGGTCCCGGGAGAGGTCCGGGAAGAGGACCCGGCAGAGGTCCCGGCGGTCTCGGCGGCCCCGGTGCTCCGGTGGAAAAGGCAAAGGATTTCAAAGGTACCATCAAACAGCTTCTGAAATATATGGGATTTTTTAAGGTGGCAGCTGTGATCGCCCTGGTATTTGCGGCCGGTTCCACCATACTGACAGTTCTGGGCCCCAAGATCCTGGGAAACGCCACGACAGAACTGTTCTCCGGACTGACGGCCAAGCTTTCCGGCAGCGGTGAGATCGATTTCGGCAAGATTGGCGCTATTCTGCTGTCTCTGCTGATCATTTATATCATCAGTGCGATCTGTACCTTCGTTCAGGGCTGGCTGATGACGGGTGTTTCCCAGAAGATCAGTTTCCGGCTGCGGAAGGATATCAGTGAGAAGATCAATCGTCTGCCGCTGGCATATTTTGAATCCCATGCCACCGGCGATGTGCTTTCCCGTATCACCAATGATGTGGATACCCTGGGCCAGTCCCTGAACCAATCTGTGACCCAGCTGATCACTTCTGTGTGTACCGTGGTGGGAATCGTGGTCATCATGCTGACCATTTCCCCCATTATGACCCTGATCACTCTGGTGATCCTGCCGGTATCCATGTTCCTGACCATATTTATCGTGAAAAAATCCCAGCCCTACTTTGTGGCGCAGCAGAAGTATCTGGGTATGATCAACGGACAGGTGGAGGAGACCTTTGCGGGACAGCAGGTGGTCAAGGCCTTCAACCGGGAAGAAGCGGAGATCCGCAGCTTCAGGGAGACCAATGACATCCTGTATCATTCTGCCTGGAAGAGCCAGTTCCTGGCGGGCATCATGATGCCCATCATGACCCTGGTCAGCAACATCGGCTATGTGGGTGTGGCAGTGGCCGGCGCCATGCTGGCTTCCGGCGGCGTGATCCAGATCGGTGATATCGTGGCTTTTGTCCAGTATGTAAAGCGTTTTACCCAGCCCATTACCCAGCTGGCCCAGGTTTCCAATATGCTGCAGTCTATGGCGGCAGCAGCAGAGCGTATCTTTGAATTCCTGAATGAGGAAGAAGAGGATCTGGTTGTGGAAGACCCGGTGGATCCCTCTGTGATCGATGGCGAGGTGGAATTTTCCCATGTGCATTTCGGTTACGATCCGGCCCAGCCGGTCATTCAGGATTTTAACCGTCATATTGCTCCGGGCAGTATGGTGGCTATTGTCGGTCCCACCGGCGCCGGAAAGACTACCATGGTCAAGCTGCTCATGCGCTTCTATGATGTGAACAGTGGTGCCATCTCCCTTTCCGGGCACAATGTAAAGGAGTTCGACCGCCGCAATCTGCGGGATGGCTTCGGCATGGTGCTGCAGGATACCTGGCTGTTCAAGGGCAGCATCCGGGACAATATCCGCTACGGCAGACTGGATGCTACAGACGCTGAGGTGGAGGCTGCGGCCAGAGCTGCCAGGGTGGACGATTTCATCCGTTCCCAGCCCGGCGGCTATGACATGGAGATCAATGAGGATGCTTCCAATGTCTCCCAGGGCCAGAAGCAGCTGCTGACCATTGCCAGAGCGCTGCTGGCGGACAATCCCATCATGATCCTGGATGAGGCCACATCCTCCGTGGATACCAGAACAGAGCATCTGATCCAGGAGGCTATGGACAATCTGCTGAAGGGACGGACATCCTTCGTCATCGCCCACAGATTATCCACCATCCGCAATGCGGATCTGATCCTGGTCATGCGGGATGGAGATATTGTGGAGGCCGGCAATCATGAGGAGCTGATGGCGGCAGATGGCTTCTATGCGGAGCTGTACAAGGCCCAGTTCGCCCAGGCGGTATAAAATAAATCGGGAATAGGAAGGCTGCGGATGCAGCCTTCTTCTTTTATGATACGCGTGAGTCCATGGACTGGAAATGGGCGCAGAGCTGGCCGGCCTTCGGGATGGGTTCTCGTTGTAATGCGCTGGAAACTGTGCTAAAATAGGTTCGCATGTGGCACAAAACACAGGAGGAACAGAGCAGAACACAGGAGAAGGGAGACCATCATGAAATTTTTCGTAACAGGTGTAGGCGGCCAGCTGGGCCATGATGTCATGAATGAACTGGCAAAGAGAGGTCATGAAGGCGTGGGTTCTGACATTCAGCCTGCCTACAGTGGTGTGGCAGACGGCACAGCAGTCACCACCATGCCGTATGTGGCACTGGATATTACAGATAAAGCAGCGGTAGAGAAGACTATCACGGAGATCGCGCCTGACGCAGTGATCCATTGTGCAGCCTGGACTGCAGTGGATATGGCAGAGGATGATGACAAGGTGGAAAAGGTCCGTGCCATCAATGCCGGCGGCACACAGAACATCGCCGATGTCTGCAAAAAGCTGGACTGCAAGATGACATATATCTCCACAGACTATATTTTCAACGGACAGGGTACGGAGCCCTGGAAGCCGGACTGCAAGGATTACGCTCCACTCAATATCTACGGCCAGACCAAGCTGGAAGGTGAGCTGGCAGTCAGCCGGACCCTGGAGAAATTCTTCATTGTACGGATCGCCTGGGTCTTTGGCCTGAACGGCAAAAATTTCATCAAGACCATGGTCAATGTAGGCAAGACCCATGATGAAGTCCGGGTGGTCAATGACCAGATCGGCACCCCTACCTATACCTTTGATCTGGCCCGTCTGCTGATCGATATGAATGAGACAGAGAAATATGGCTACTATCATGCAACCAATGAGGGTGGTTACATTTCCTGGTATGATTTCACGGTTGAGATCTATAAGCAGTATGGTCTGTCCACCAAAGTGACTCCGGTGACCACAGCGGAATACGGCCTTTCCAAGGCGGCCCGTCCCTTCAACAGCCGTCTGGACAAGAGCAAGCTGGCGGAGAACGGCTTTGCGCCCCTGCCTGCATGGCAGGATGCTGTTCGCAGATATCTGGCAGAGGCAAAGCTCTGATTCCGGAGATGGCAGCTTTGTGTTGCGCAAGGGAAAGTTTTGATTGCTAATGACAAAACAGCAAGAACAGTGCATCTTGTATGCACTGTTTTTTTTACCCCAATATCTTGTGTTTGTCCCCTTGACTGGGCACTACATCTTTGATAGAATTTCACTCAGCGACATCGGAAGGAGCCGGGCCGGCAAAAAGGAGATCCCCTTTGCCCGGAAGGTTCCGGACCGGTCGTCCATTTACAATCGGGGGTTTCCACTGTCGAAAGGGGGCAGTGGGATATGCTGTATGTTGTCAGCATACGGCTTTATAAGCAGAGGAGATCTATATGTTTCAGGTAGAGAAAAGAGATGGCAAGGTGGTTGATTTTCAGCTCAACAAGATCACAGATGCCATCGAAAAGGCATTCGATGCCACTCAGATGAATCACAGCCGTGACATGCTGGAGCTGCTGGCTCTGCACGTGACCGCTGATTTTCAGAAAAAAGTAGTAAACAACAGGATCGCAGTGGAGGATGTGCAGGATTCCGTGGAAAATGTTCTGATCCAGAGCGGCTATGGTGAAGTGGCCAAGGCCTACATCCTGTATCGTAAGCAGCGGGAAAAGATGAGAAACATGAAGTCCACCATCCTGGATTACAAGGATGTAGTGAACAGCTATGTCAAGGTGGAGGACTGGCGTGTCAAGGAAAACTCCACGGTGACTTATTCCGTAGGCGGTCTGATCCTCAGCAATTCCGGCGCCATCACAGCCAATTACTGGCTGTCCGAGATCTATGACAATGAGATCGCAGAGGCCCACAGAAATGCTGACATCCATATCCATGACCTCAGCATGCTGACCGGATACTGCGCAGGCTGGTCTCTCAAGCAGCTGATCCAGGAAGGCCTGGGCGGCATCAAGGGAAAGATCACTTCCGCTCCGGCAAAGCACCTGAGCGTGCTCTGCAATCAGATGGTCAATTTCCTGGGTATCATGCAGAATGAATGGGCCGGCGCCCAGGCATTCTCCTCTTTTGATACCTATCTGGCTCCTTTTGTCAAGGTGGATGATCTGTCCTATGCAGAGGTAAAGAAGTGCATTGAGGCCTTTATTTACGGCGTCAATACCCCCAGCCGCTGGGGCACCCAGGCGCCCTTCTCCAATATTACCCTGGACTGGACCGTACCGGGGGATCTGGCAGAACTGCCGGCCATTGTAGGCGGAAAGGAGATGGACTTCCGCTACAAGGACTGCAAGAAGGAAATGGACATGATCAATAAGGCCTTCATCGAGACCATGATCGAGGGAGATGCCCATGGCAGAGGCTTCCAGTATCCCATCCCGACCTATTCCATTACTTCTGATTTTGACTGGTCCGATACAGAGAATAACCGTCTGCTGTTTGAGATGACCAGCAAGTATGGTACGCCATATTTTTCAAATTACATCAACAGTGACATGGAGCCCAGCGATGTCCGTTCCATGTGCTGCAGACTCCGCCTGGATCTGCGGGAGCTGCGCAAGAAGAGCGGCGGCTTCTTTGGTTCCGGTGAGAGCACCGGCTCTGTGGGCGTTGTCACCATCAATATGCCCAGGATCGCTTATCTTTCCAAAACACCGGAGGAATTTTACCGCCGGCTGGATCATCTGATGGATGTTTCCGCCAGATCCCTCAAGATCAAGAGAGGCGTCATCACAAAACTGCTGGATGAGGGGCTGTATCCCTACACCAAGCGTTATCTGGGCAGTTTTGAGAACCATTTCTCCACCATTGGTCTGCTGGGCATGAACGAAGTGGGCCTCAATGCCTGCTGGCTTGGCGGCGATATGACAGATGAAAAGACCCAGGCCTTCTCCAAAGAGGTGCTGAATCACATGAGAGACCGTCTGGTGATCTATCAGGAGAAATACGGGGATCTGTACAACCTGGAGGCTACGCCTGCAGAGTCCACTACCTACCGTCTGGCCAAGCATGATGTAGAGCGCTGGCCGGAGATCAGGACTGCCGGAAATGAAGGGGATACTCCCTATTACACCAACAGTTCCCATCTGCCGGTAGGTTACACGGATGATATCTTCTCCGCTCTGGATATCCAGGATGAGCTGCAGACTCTGTATACCTCAGGTACTGTCTTCCATGCATTCCTGGGAGAAAAGTTGCCTTCCTGGAAATCCGCAGCTGCCCTGGTGCGGAAGATCGCAGAAAATTACAAGCTGCCCTACTATACCCTGTCTCCGACATATTCCGTATGCAAGAACCACGGATATATTGCAGGAGAGCATTTCACCTGCCCGGACTGTGGAGAGCCTGCAGAGGTCTACAGCCGGATCACCGGTTACTATCGTCCGGTACAGAACTGGAATGACGGCAAGACCCAGGAATACAAGAATCGTCAGGTCTATGTGCCTGGAGCCGATATCCTGACACCGGAGGCAAAAAGCAGCTTTACCGCAGACAGTAAGGAGAGCCGGACCAAGGCTGTAGCTGACAAGGTGACGGCTCAGGTCATGGAAAATGCAGCTGGAAAAGCTGCAGAGTCCGCAGCGGAGGAGACAGCTTCAGAAATCGGAAGAGGGGAGAGATTCTCCGGAAAGACCGCTGCATCCGCAGAAGCTGACAGCCGTTTTGCTTCCCGCGGAAATGCGGCCAAGGATGCCCCCCGGAAGGAACTGAAGACAAATGTAGCCGGTTCCGGCCGTATGGTCTATCTCTTCACCACGCCTACCTGCCCCAACTGCAAGATGGCAAAGAAGATGCTGGCCGGCGAAGACTATGAAGTAGTGGACGCTGTGGCCCATCCGGATCTGGTGGCCAGGTATGGCATTCGCCAGGCACCGACGCTGGTGGTTGTGGATGGAGAAAAGACAGAGAAATATGTCAATGCCTCCAATATCCGCCGGTATGTGGAAAGTTGACAGCAGGGACGTACCCAAATGTCAATATTTTCAGAAACTACTAATGTTGACGGCTGAGCACGCCCCAATAACGTTTAGTTAAGAAGTTTCAGTCCCTATTTATATCTGTGAAATAGGACCAAAGCTGTGTATTTGCAATATGACATACCAATGCTATTGGGTATGTCCTTACTGTCAGCTGTGAGAGTTAATTTCACTTTGTAGCAGTAAATTCCACCTTGTAGGAGTAAATTCCGCGGGGTGGAATTTTTTTGTTCATAAATTACAAGTTCAAATGGAACACCGGGTAAGCATTTGTTGCCACGGAGGCACTTAAGCCTACTTGATTGCCCTGCACTTCAGATGTCTGAGGCTGTCAAGGGTGCTGAAAGCATGGCGCAGCTGTTCCTTTGATGGCATCAGGCAGCACATTCATATCATCTGCAAGACGCCGGATCTCCTCTGTCGAATACTGGTCAATTGAGATTCCTTTCGGGTTGACAGTAGGGACGTACCCAGTTGTCAACATTGTTGACAACTGGGTACGTCCCTACTGTCAACTCGTCCCTACTGTCAAAATATCCATAGTATATTTTCGGAGCTTGTGCTATAATGTGGCTGAATTATAGATTGATACAGGGGCAGGAGTGTCCTTTTGAGATTCAAGGAGGATAGATTATGAAGAAAAGATCTATATGGAAGCGCCTTTCCGCTCTGGTGCTGTCTGCGGCCATGGTCGCAGGAAGCGTGGCAGCAGGCGCCTATGAGGCAAAAGCAGAAACATCTGCGCCAACATCCGATTCTTTCACAGAGAGTACAGATGATCTGGTAACCCGGACCATCAGCTTTGGTACCGGTCAGGCCAGCGGCCAGGCAGCCAGTTGGATCGCAGTCGGCAAGGATACCGCCATCACAGACAGCAATCTGGTTCTGCTGTCTGCCGGAGATTACGGTCAGACTGCATTTGGTGAATCCGCTGAGTATGCATCCAGCACTTTGAAAACGAAGTTAGATGAGATTTATACACAGCATTTTAATGATGGTGAAAAGGCTCTTATGAGTTCTTTTGATGAGAGTACAGTCCTGTATGTGCCGGCAGCATTGTCAGATGGGACTGCTGCACTGGGAAAAAACAGTGACCTCGTGTTGAGTAGCGACAATATCGGCACCAGGACAGCAGCTTTCTGGACTCGCTCCACTGTAGAAGATTCGGCAGATCCGGTGCAGGCCTATGTTGTTACAACAGAAGCGAAAACAGAAGCGCAGGCTATCAGTTCTGAGCAGAAGATCGTTCCGGCCTTTGCCCTGAACACTTCCGGCATGCTGTTTGCTTCCAAAGCAGTATCTGCAGCGGAAGGTGCCACCCTTGGCACAGACTATATCCTGCGTATGAAGGCAGATGATACACATGCCGTCCCCGGCACTGCAAGCTATACAGATCAGCAGATCACGCTGACCAGTGAAGAGGGCGTAGAGGCAGCTGACGTGTATCTCTATGTTTCCGGTAGCAATGGTACAAGCGACTGGGTGTATTCCACCACTTTTGAGGATGCCAAAGTCATCACAGCAGATGATCTGGCAACAGCGGCCGGCGGGACACCGGACCTCAGCGTCTGTAAAATCTGGCTGGAAAAGAAGATCGATGGTGTGACATATGCAAAGTATGCAGAGCAGGAGACTGCGCATACTGTAACTGCTGTCAGTGCCACAATAGAGGGTGAGACCAGCGCCAGCTTTTATGAGGGAGACACTGTCACTGTGACAGCAGATGCGGCTCCCTCCGGTATGGTCTTCAGCGGCTGGACCGTGAATCCTGAGGTAGAGCTGGATGATCCCACAGCAGAAACCGTGACCTTTATCATGCCGGCGGAGGATGTGGAGATCAGCGCCACTTATTCCGATGAGCCCGTCAAGTATTATACCGTAACGGCAGTCAACAGTACGGTGGGCGGTAAGACATCCGCAACCTTTGTAGCGGGAGATACTGTCACAGTCAAGGCAGATGCGGCTCCTTCCGGTATGGTCTTCAGTGGCTGGTCTACGAAGCCGTCAGTGGAACTGAGCAGCAAAACAGCAACAACCGTGACCTTTACCATGCCGGCAAAGGATGTGACCATCAGCGCCACATATTCTGATGAGCCTGTTGCCTATTATACGGTCAAGGTGACAAATGGCACGGTAGGCGGTGAGAAGTCCGCAACCTTTGCAGCGGGAGACACCGTTACTGTAAAAGCCGATGCGGCAGCTACCGGTAAAACTTTCAGCAAATGGACGGTAAGTCCCTCCTCTGTCAAACTGAGTGATGCAACAGCTGCCACAACAACCTTTACTATGCCTGCAGAAGATGTGACCCTCAAGGCAAGCTATTCCGATCTGACTTATACCACCAAGATCTCTGCTTCCAAGGGCATCGGTTCCGAGGGAATCACTTCTGCCATGAAGAAGGCAGGCTATGACAGCGAGAGCAAGATCAGTACAAAGCTGCAAGAGGTCCTTTCCGGCAAGCACAGTGGCTATTCCGAGAGTAATACTATCCTGTATGACATCAAGTACATGGTCAGCTATGACAATGGAGAGAACTGGATCAGAGATGAGGGTGAGAAATTCCCCGCTGACGGCAAGACCATGACCCTGCCCTATCCCAGCGGCACAGACAAGAGCTACAGCTTTGTGGTCCTGCATATGTTCAGCCGCAGCACCACCGTGGGCAGCAAGACCTACAGCGCAGGTGATGTAGAGGATCTTGATATTACAAAGACAGACAAGGGCATTCAGTTTAAGACCTATTCCCTGTCTCCTTTCCTGGTAGCATGGAAGAGCTCCGGTTCCACTACCACCAAGATCACGCTGAGCAAGACTTCCATGACCTTCAACTATACAGGCAGCACCTATCAGCTGAAGGCGACAGTGACACCTTCCAGTGCAGATCAGACCGTGACCTGGAGTTCCAGTGATGAGTCTGTGGCTACCGTAAACAGTGAGGGCGTGGTGACCTCCGTGGCAAAGGGTACCTGTACTATTACTGCAACAACCGTGGATGGCAAGAAGGCCACCTGCAAGGTTACGGTAAAGAGTAATACTTCCAAGAGCGACAGCAACAGCAATAGTTCCGGTAAGAACAGTTCCTCTTCCAAGGCCTCCAATTCCAAGACTGGTGACAGCAATCCCATCGGCATCTATGTAGGCCTGATCGTGGCAGCGGCTGTTGTACTGATCCTGCTGGTCATTGTCATGAAGAAGAGAAACAAGAAATAAAATGAAATATCCGGCAGTCGGGAATTCCTGATCCGGACAGAAGACTGACCTGGCCCCCATGAGATTTCATGGGGGTCTTGTTGTGAGGCGGGCGGATGGAATCGAGAAAGCCAGGAAATATCCGTCGGCGGAGGCGATTCCGGGCGGATGAAATTGAGAGGGCTCAGAAATATCCGTCGGCGAGGATGAAATCCGGCGGATAGAAAGATCAAATCCTGGAAATATCCGCCGCTGGAGACAAGATTTGACGGATAGAATTATGATATAGGAAAATTATCTGCCGGAAACGAGGTTGGCTGGCGGATGGAATCCTGATGTGAGGAATTTATCTGTCGGGAACAGCATTATCACAAGAGAAAAACGGGGAAAGGAACTCACAGAAAATGGAAGATCAGGTAAGAAATGAAAAAGAGAAGAAGATCGGCCCGACGCTGCAGGAGCTGAAAGCTCTGGCGGGGGAGAGAGAGACGATCCTGGTGACAGATCCCTTCAATATGCGCTATCTTTCCGGCTTTCGGGGCGGAGAAGGCATGCTGTATCTGAGCAGGAACCGATGCGTCCTGATCACAGATTCCCGCTATACGGAAGCTGCAGCGGCAGAGAGTGATTTTGAAGTGGTGGAAGAGAACAGCGGCCACAAGCGGACACAGATCGTGCAGGAATGTCTGCAGATGGATGGAGCGGAGCAGATCAGTTATGAGGATCTGTCCATGCACGTTGTGGAATTGCACAGATTGCAGAAGGCACTGCCGGAGATCCGGGCCTGGCATCCGGCCGGGGACCGGTTGAATCGGCTGCGCCGTATCAAGTCAGAAGCGGAGCTGGAGCTGCTGGCCAAAGCGGAACAGATCGGGGATGCTGCATTTGCAGAGATTCTGAAGATCCTGAAACCCGGCATGACAGAGCTGGAAGCGGCGGCTGAGCTGGAGTACCAGATGAAGAAACATGGAGCGGAAGGCTTCTCTTTTGACACCATTATGGCATCCGGTGAGCATTCCTCCATGCCTCATGCCATTCCCTCCATGCGGAAATTTCAGACAGGAGATTTCATTACTATGGATTTCGGCTGCCTGTATGGGGGCTATTGCTCTGATATGACCAGAACTGTGGTCATAGGAAAGGCAGATGAGAAGCAGAAAGAGATCTATGATACCGTGCTGCGGGCGCAGCAGGCCGCTCTGGAAGGAATCCGCCCGGGCATGACCGGCAAGGAAGCAGATGCTCTGGCCAGAGATATCATCGCGGCGGCCGGCTACGGTAAATGCTTCGGGCATTCCCTGGGCCACAGTGTGGGACTTTTCATTCATGAAGAGCCAAGGCTTTCCCCTCTGTCGGAGGACATCCTGCAGCCCGGCATGATCGAGACCGTGGAACCTGGCATCTATGTGCCGGGCTTTGGCGGCGTGCGGATCGAGGACATGGTAGTTATTACAGAGGATGGGATCCGAAACCTGACAGCTTCCCCCAAGGAACTGATCCAGCTGTAAAGGGCAGGTGACTGCCCTGAGTTCTGCAGACGATGCTGGGTCGAAGAGAGATTCCGGCATGGGGCTTATGATCCTGCAGAGGGGCTATGAAAAAGTAACCAGCCAACAGCTGTCTATAGATTCTGCAGGCGATACTGAGCCGAAGAGAGGTTTCTGCCTGGGAATTTGTAATGATGTGGAGATACTATGAAAATATTAATGATAGAAGATAATCCATATAAAGCCGAAATGATCCGGCAGATCCTGGAGGGACTGGAGTTGGCGGGAATAGAACTGGAAGAGCCGGATCATGAGACCAATCTGGAGAATGGCATTGCCGCTTTGAAACAGCAATCATATGATCTGCTGCTCCTGGATATGTATTTTCCTCTGGAGCCGGATGGTTATGAATATCCCATGTGCGGTCTGCAGGTGCTGGATTGGCTGGAGGAGGAAGAGAGGCATTTTCCCATCATTATAACTTCCACCGAAAAAATGGACCTGGTGGATTATGCAGACGTGATCGGGCAGGTGCAGTTTGGCTGGGATGATGAGGCTTTTCGCATGCAGGAACTGATCGAGCAGATTCCCCTGCTGTACCCCTGAATGGGCTGCAACTGCATCCCGGATATGGTCTGTTTAGCCAGTGCCAGAGGTACTGGCAGCACGCAGGATATACACCGAATGGAATGATATTGCTCAAAGTCAATCCGTGTGGGACGTATTGGCAGCATCCGTCAATAGGCTGTGAATCCCGTCAGCGAGCGCAGACAGATAGGAAGAGAAAATGTCAGTTTCTTCCGCAGCGCCTTCCCCGGAAGATGCATCCGATGTGATCTTCGGAGTGCCTTCCCCGACAGACGAACCGGATGTTTTTCCGGAGGAATGCTCTGCTGCAGCCGAATCTGCCGGCACCTCAAAGGACACTTCCCCCGCAAACTGATCATCCACATACACATGAGCATAATAGATGCCATTCTCCCCAAAATCGGAAATGGGGATCTCCACATACCAGCCGCCATTTCCGGAAGTCATGGGATACCATTTGAGCCCATCCTGTCCCTGTTCTTCGCTCCATACTGCGGCTTCGATGGTGCGGGCGGGGTAGGCATCCGCAGCAGTGATGCGGAAGGTGCTTCCCTTTCCGCTGATGTCTTCGGCTTTCAGGGTGGCCCGTTTCATCAGATGGGCGATCTCTGTTCTGGCAGTGGCGACAATAGTCTCCTGGGCATAGACCGCAGCCCGGATGGTGCCCACCTGCGTCAATTCTGCGGTGGGGCAGGAGGCAGTAAACAGGCCGCAGGTGTCTTGGGTCAGAGTGACCCAGGTCAGATCATCCTGCCCCCCTTTTTCGCTCCAGACGGCGCAGCGGAAGGAATCTGCTTCTGTTTCTGTCCTGTAGCGAATGAGTAGCTGATCACTTCTCTGAATCATGGAAAACTCCCTGCTGCCGGGAGAGAAAAAGCTGTCTCTGTCAGCAAGCCAGGATTTCAGGGTTTCCTGCGCATCTTCAAAGGAATCAGCGAAATCCGCGATATCATCTTTGACGGCATATCCTTTGGTACTGAGGGTCCAGCCGGGGGCATACTCCCAGCGGGTGTAGTTCATATCAGCTGCCTGCTCCAGCTGGGCAGAGAAAAGATTGGTCTGCTCAGAAGCATTCTGAAAGACAGTCCGGTAGTTCTGATAGCAATCTGTCACATATTCCCGGAAGGCCGGACAGCATAAAAGGGCAGGCATAAATGCAGACAGATGATCCCCGTATTTTTCGGCTGAGGCATAGGTGGAATCCCGCAGATTGCCCATGGAGGCGTCATAGTCCCAGACGGGTCCGAAGTGAATCACATCCTCCGGGCCATCCTGATAGAAATAGGCGCTGGAAATGTAGGCATCCACGCAGCGGAAATATTCCGACATCAGATAATATTTTGCGAAAGAATCCACATCGATATATTTTGCCAGGCCTGTAAGAGTGACTTCTTCCGGATCCGTGCCGCTCAGATAGTTCATGAGCCCTTCAAATGTATCCCTGAAATTCTGCATGCCGGCTTCGATATCCGCCTTCTCATCGCTGACAGATTCCTTGACGGCAAAGGGGTAGAGAGAGGTTTTGAACCAATAGTCTTCTTCCTTATAGTATGCCGTGTCCAGTTCCACCAGGAGTCCTTCCGGGTCGGACAGCTGCAGGCGGTTGTTGTCAATCTCCACTTTTTCACAGAGCAGATAGGTACCCCGGTAGTCGCCGTCGATCCAGAGGTTGACGGACCGGCAGGAGGGGGTCCAGGCCATTTCCAGCTGGTCTGCTGTATCAAAGGCCAGAAGATTCCGCATGAGGGAATCATCAAAGGCGTTGGACAGCAGAACCCATTTCTTTGCCGCTTTCATGCCAAGGACGGAAGCCTTTTCTTCCAGTTTGATCTGATAGGGCTTCTTGTCTCCCATGTCCCAGGTGGTATTGCCTCGGCCCTTCAGTTCCACATTTTCATAGCTCTCTGTCTGATTCCCGTCCATGACAGTCAGGGCATTTCCCTGATATTTCTTGTTTTTCCCCTTTTTATGCACTGTGGACAGATCCGTACCCTTCAGACTGATCATCAGGTCCGGCAGGTCAGAGACCATGGCAGTTACCGTATAAGTCCGGCCGTCAGCAGCTGTGATCGTTACAGCTGCAGCGGCATCTGTAAATGCAGAAGAAATGGTGCCATCGGCCGCGTGGTATGTGCCGCCGGAGACCTTTTGCACATCGATTCCCTGACATTGCAGGGTGAGGGCAGACAGATCTGTATTGCCCGGCAGGAAAAGATAGTATTTGCCTGCCTTTTCGGAAAGCCAGGCTTCGATGGTACAGGTTTCTGTTACAGCAGTGATAGAGGGCGCGTTTTCCGTGGCGGAGTCTGCGCTGTCTGCAGCACGCGCAGCATTTGCGTCAGACACTGTCGGATCCTGAGCGGCAGACACCCGGACTGAACCAGCCCACAGGAGTGCATACAGCAGAAGGAATATCAGTATTTTTCTGGAAGATACAGTTTTCACAAAAACCCCCATTTCCCGGCCTGGTTCCTCTGGTAAATGAAAGCAACGGACACGATTTCTCTCTGCACGCGAATCGCCGCGCACAATTTTTGCCTTTTGCAACACTGTTCGGACAGGAAGCCAAAGACAGATATATATTGTTGATTTTATACCTGTCCGGATATTGCGTCAATCACGGCAGGCTCTTCGAACTCCCCCACCAATCTGATCATCGATAGAAAAGATCTTTGACTTATTTACCATGATCTGGTCAGGGCTTTCGGCGGGCCGGCAGTATTGGAATGATATTGTCGGCTGCTTGTTCTTTGTGTTTTTGTCAGTCTGACGGGAGCAAAGCGAAGTCAGGCGTAGGGTATCATAAAATTGTGGTGGTACGCGACGTATCATGGAGGTTTTTCATCAGGCACATTGCGGGCCGAATCCCAAAATGATATTCTATATAGAAGAAATGTTATAGAAAAGATAAGGGGGATATTCGGATGAAGAAACTGATCTCATGTCTGCTGGTCGCATCCATGCTGTGCTCCGGCACCTGCGTCTATGGAGCGGAAACCGGAGGAAGCCAGGAAGGGGATGCCCTTTGGGAAACAGCAGGAGTGGAGGATGACGTGGCACTTGCCGGGGATGATGAAGACACCGGACTGACAGAGGCCGTGATCGACAGCGTTGACGGCGAGGATGTTGTGGACGCTGAGGAGCTGGAAGCTGTGGAAGCGGAATACGAGGAGTACATATCCTCGGAGGAAAATGCATCCGATGCAGGCGAAGAGATCCTGCTGACGGATGAGGAGCAGGATCTGGTCGACCTGGAAACTGCCAGCGCCGATGAGCCTGCTACCGGGGATCAGCCGGCCACAGACGATGACCCGGAGGTGCAGCTGAGCAGCACGGACAATTTTTCCATCAAAGTCAGCATTGATGGCTATAAAGTGAAAAGCTGGAGATCCAAAAAGACAGGAAAGTACTATCTTTTCCTGCCAAATAATGTCAAACTGTCTGCTTTTACGTTTAAGTGCAGCGGCATTCAGGTGAAGAAGGTTTCCCAGGGCAGCTATGACAAGACCACGGGTGTGATCTCCTCTGCCTTTTCTTCCAACTATGACGAGATCACCATCACTTCTTCCAACAGCAAGAAGTACAAGGTGGCTGCCGTGGTTTCGGACAAGCCCAGTGTCATGATCACTCTGAATGGGACGACACTGTCCACGATTCACAAAGGCAGCAAAGAGATCAAGTATGGCGGGAATACTGTCCGGATCGTAGACGGGGACAAAAATACGGAGATCATGGAGGACGTGGAGCTGAAAGGCAGGGGCAATACCACCTGGAATGTGGGCGAAAAGAAGCCCTACCAGATCAAATTTGACAGCAAGACTTCTGTCCTGGGCATGGGCAAGGCCAAGAAATGGGTCCTGCTGGCCAATGCTTTTGATGATTCTCTTATGCGGAATATGCTGGCCTTTGATACGGCAAGTAAGCTGGGCATGAACTGGTCAGTGACTTACAAGCCGGTCAATCTGTGGATCTCCGGCGTCTACCGGGGCACCTATCTGATCGGAGAAAAGGTGGAGATCGGGGAGACCCGTCTGAATCTGACCCATCAGCAGGGCATTCTGGTGGAGCAGGACACAGCCTATTATCAACAGGAAGACTATTGGTTTACGACTTCTCTGTATCCTTTCGCAGTCAAGGAAACTGTCAGTGAAGACGAAGCGGACATCAAGGCTGCCATGAAGAATTTCAAGACGAAATTCGAGGGCCTGCTGACCTATCTCAACAATACTTCTCCGGATGAAGTCACTATCAAAGAACTATCGAAATACATAGATGTGGAATCCTTTGCCCAGTATTATCTGATGACGGAATTTTTCCGCAGCGTGGATTCCTATCTGACCAGTGCCTATTTCTATATGGACGGTCCGGATGATGTGATCCACTATAGTCCGGTCTGGGATTATGATGCCTCCATGGGAAATCTGAGAGACAGCGGATATGCCAGTGCGACCCAGTATGCGGACAATATTTCCATGTATATCCCTGTTCTGATGTGCAGCCATGCCTTCAACAAGTATGTGAAGACCTATTATAGCAAACACAAATCTGTCTTCAGAAAAACGGCAGATCAGGTCACAACATATTATAACCAGTTGAAGAAGGCGGCCAAGATGAATTACACCCGCTGGGAGTATGCTCTCGGACGAAAGAAGGGTGATACAAATTACAAGGTAAAGGAGGATGTTGCGGATTTTCAGACCACCTATGCAAAAGCCGCAGTGACATTGAAGAACTGGCTGACAAACCGCTACAGCTTCTTCTCCCCGGGAAGTGAGGAAGTTGCGCTGACCCAGCGGAGCGGCACCATGATCGTCAACTTCCGGACCAGCATCAGTGCCAGCTACTTTATGGCCGCTATCTGGAGTGAGACCGGCGGTCAGGACGATCTGCAGTGGATCCGGCTGAATAAGGGATCCAACGGTCTGTTTTATGCCATTTACCCCACCACAAATCTGAAACATACCGGCAAGATCCATGTCAGCGTATACAATGGCAGTACCATTGTGGGTGGTGCCAAAACCAGGATCAGCCGTCTGATGAGGAAGTCAGTGGTAAAGGCGAAGGATACCAGCAAAAAGGAGACCACTTTCCGGATCACGGCTCAAAATGCCTATCCCCTGAGCAGTATTTCTGTGGCGGTATGGAGCAAGACCGGGGGGCAGGATGATCTGAAGTGGTACAGTATGAAATCTGCAAATGGATACCGTTATGCTGACATACCCATTTCCGATCATAAAACGGCCGGCACCTATTATGCCCATGTGTATATAGACAATAAATTTGCCGGCTCCACCACCTTCAAGGTATCAAAGGTACCGGTCAAAGGCGTGACGGTCACCGGTGTGGACAATCAGAATGGCACCGGTACCATGACGGTGAAAGGAGTCTCTGCTGTGGCTGGTATTGCGAAGGTGGAAATGAAGACCTACGCAAAGAGCAACGGCAGCAGCGTTACCCATACTGTGACCATGAAAAAGAATAAAATGGCTCTTACAGCGGCACCTTCAACATCAAAGATCACAAATTTAAATATGGTACTTATGTGACAAAGTTCTATGTGACTGCCAAAAATGGCGTGAAACAGATGGTAAAGACTTCGCCGCTGACTTTGCAGAAGCAAAAACTGCAGATCACCACAAAGGCATTGTCAGCAGGCCAGCGGATCACGTTGAAGAATCCCGGCAGACAGATCACCACATTGAATGTGGCCATCTGGGGTGCGAAAAACGGACAGAATGATATCCGGTGGAAGAAGGTGGCCTTCAACCAGGATACCAACTCCTGTTCCTTCAAATGGTATGGTTCTGCCACGGATGAGACAGGTCTGTACAACGTCCATATCTATGGCATCGATGCAGTGGGCAATCAGTTCTTCCTGGGAAAGACCACTTTCAAACGGGCGGCAGCCAAAGTCACTTCGGAGATCAGATTTGTGAAGAACAGCAGTGCCGGCACTATTACGGAAAAGATCACGGATCTGTCTGCCAATTACAGGATCTCGGAAGTTCTGGCTGCGGTATGGACCAAAAAGAACGGACAGGATGACCTGAAATGGTATCCTCTGCAGCAGGCTTCCGATGGTACCTGGCGTCTGAAGATCAATAAAAAGGATCACAATGCAGAGACAGGTGTTTACTATATCCACACCTACGTGAAGGATATCAATGGAACGAATGTGCGGGTCAGCACGGATACAGTCAAACTCTGATCGGACAAAGGTCGGACAAACGGGGCAGGAAGCCTGTGAAATCGCTTGACTTTTCCTACCCCGCATCATAAAATGTAGCAGACTGATGCCCGGCTTCTCCGGGTGTCATGTCTGCTATTATTATGGAAACAAAGAACGGTAGTCCTATTACCCTATATTTCAAGGAGGATAAAAATGTATTCCATCGAAGATGTAAGAACCACAGATCCCGAGATCGCGGCTCTCATTGAGGCTGAACTGGCCAGACAGAACAGCCATATCGAGCTGATCGCTTCCGAGAACTGGACCTCAAAGGCTGTTATGGCAGCCATGGGAAGTCCCCTGACCAACAAGTACGCAGAAGGATATCCGGGCAAGAGATATTACGGCGGCTGCGAGTGCGTGGATGATGTGGAGACACTGGCCATCGAGCGCGCAAAGAAGCTGTTCAACTGTACCTATGCAAATGTACAGCCCCATTCCGGCGCACAGGCAAACCTGGCAGTTTTCTTCGCACTGCTGCAGCCCGGTGACACAGTCATGGGCATGAACCTGGACGAAGGCGGACATCTGTCTCACGGATCCCCAGCCAACATCTCCGGTTCCTATTTCAAGATCGTTCCCTACGGTGTAAATGCAGACGGCGTTATCGACTATGACAAAGTTCTGGAGATCGCAAAAGAGTGCAAGCCCAAGATGATCATCGCCGGCGCCAGCGCATATGCAAGAACCATCGATTTCAAGAGATTCCGTGAGATCGCAGATGAGGTCGGCGCATTCCTGATGGTGGATATCGCTCATATTGCAGGTCTGGTATGTACAGGTCAGCATCCCAGCCCCTTCCCCTATGCACACGTAGTAACCACAACTACCCACAAGACCCTGCGTGGTCCCAGAGGCGGTCTGATCCTTTCTTCTGAGGAGTTTGCTACAGAGCACAAGCTGAACAAGGCAGTCTTCCCGGGCATCCAGGGTGGTCCCCTGATGCATGTGATCGCAGCCAAGGCTGTCTGCCTGAAGGAAGCCCTGAGCCCTGAGTTCCAGGAGTACGGAAAAAATATCGTGGCAAATGCCCAGGCCCTGAGCAAGGGTCTCATGGACCGTGGCGTTTCCATCGTTTCCGGCGGTACAGACAACCATCTGATGCTGGTAAATCTGGCAGTGATCGGCCGCACAGGCAAGGAAGTACAGAACTTCCTGGATGAGGTAAATATCACAGCCAACAAGAATACCATTCCCAACGATCCCAAGTCTCCCTTCGTGACAAGCGGTCTTCGTCTGGGTACACCGGCCGTGACCACAAGAGGCATGAACGAGCAGGATATGGATCTCATTGCAGAGACCATCGCCATCATGCTGAAGGATCCCCAGGCAAATGCTGACCAGGCAAGAGCCAATGTCAAGATCCTGACAGACAAGTATCCGCTGATCGGATAAGAGAAGAGTTTGCGAGGGACAAGAGTGCAGGTCACTTTTGTCCCTCTTTAGTTGTCAGCATTTATTTACAAAAATCCCGGAAAAGTATAAGATAGAAGCAATATCCCAAAAGGAGGAAATTCAGATGGAAAAGATCTCATTGACACAGGATTTAAAGAATAATGCCTATCCCGGCAGAGGTATCGTCATCGGCCGTTCCGCAGACGGCGCATCCGCTGTGACCGCGTATTTCATTATGGGACGCAGCGAAAACAGCAGAAACAGAGTATTTGTGGAAGAAGGAGAAGGCATCCGTACCCAGGCCTTTGATCCTTCCAAACTGACAGACCCCAGTCTGATCATTTACGCGCCGGTCCGGGTGCTGGGCAACAAGACCATTGTCACCAATGGCGACCAGACAGACACCATCTATGACGGCATGGACAAGCAGCTGACCTTTGAGCAGAGCCTGCGGACCCGGGAGTTTGAGCCGGACGGCCCCAACTATACCCCCAGGATCTCCGGTATCATGCATGTGGAAGGCGGCGAATTCAGCTATGCCATGTCCATTCTCAAGAGCAATGATGGCGATCCCGCCCAGTGCAACCGTTACACCTATGCATACAACAACTGCGTAGCAGGCGAAGGCCGCTTCATTCATACCTATATGCATGATGGCAATCCCCTGCCCAGCTTTGAGGGTGAGCCCAAGCGGGTGGAGATCCCGGATGATATCGATGCTTTCACGGAGCTGCTGTGGACGAATCTGAATGAGGACAATAAGGTTTCTTTGTTTGTGCGGTATATTAATATTGCGGATGGCAGCTACGAAACAAGGATTGTAAATAAAAATAGATAAACTTCCCACAGCAGAGCTTTTTTAGTTACTGAGTGACGGGAATCGAAAACATCTTTTCGGAGCCTTAGAAAATGTCTCCGAAAAGACATTTTCGCTTCCCGTCACGGCGAAGTTAATGAAAAGCTCAGCTGCCCCGCCCCCCCGGAGCCGGTTTTGGTGAAGAAGTCGCGGGGGCGGAAGAGTTGTGGGGAAAATATCTTTCGAAGTCTTGGAAAATGTCTCTGAAAAGACATTTTCGCTCCCGACATGACAATGCTAAGGAAAAATTCTGATGTTTTGCCACACCCTGGCCTGTATCAGAAGCACTCGCTCGCGCGGAGGGTCATTGTAGGGTTTGATATTTTACGGGGAGAAGTGATAGAAAGCATCTTTCGAAGCCTTGGAAAATGTCTCCGAAAAGACATTTTCGCTTCCCGTCACGGCGAAGTTAATGAAAAGCGCAGCGAAAAGCAGATAAAAATCAAATGAAAGGAATCAGTTATGAAAGAATTGGAATTAAAATACGGCTGCAACCCGAATCAGAAGCCGTCCCGGATCTACCTGGCAAACGGTGAAGAACTGCCCATCAAGGTGCTGAGTGGCCGCCCGGGCTACATCAATTTCCTGGATGCCTTCAACGGCTGGCAGCTGGTAAGGGATCTGAAGAAGGCCACAGGTCTTCCGGCAGCAACTTCCTTCAAGCATGTTTCTCCCGCAGGCGCTGCAGTGGGTCTTCCCATGAGTGACGTGCTGCGCAAGATCTACTGGGTGGATGACATGGGAGAGCTGTCTCCCCTGGCCAATGCCTATGCCAGAGCCAGAGGCGCTGACCGTATGTCTTCCTTCGGCGATTTTATTTCCCTGTCCGATGTCTGCGATGTGTCCACCGCCAAGCTGATCAAGCGTGAGGTTTCCGACGGTGTGATCGCGCCTGGCTACACAGAGGAAGCCCTGGAGATCCTGAAGAGCAAGAAAAACGGCAACTATGTGGTCATTGAGATCGATGAAAATTATGTACCGGCTCCCATGGAGCACAAAGAGGTGTATGGTGTGACCTTTGAGCAGGGTCGTCAGGAACTGGTGATCGATGATGCCTTCCTGTCCAACATCGTGACAGAGAACAAGGATATGCCGGAAGAGGCACTCCGGGATCTGAAGATCGCTCTGATCACTCTCAAGTATACCCAGTCCAATTCCGTTTGCTTTGCAAAGGACGGCCAGGCGATCGGTGTAGGCGCAGGACAGCAGTCCCGTGTACATTGCACCAGACTGGCAGGCAGCAAGGCAGACAACTGGTGGCTGCGTCAGTGCCCCAAGGTCATGGAGCTTCCCTTCCTGGATTCCATCCGCCGGGCCGACAGAGACAATGCCATCGATCTGTACATCGGCGAGGAGTACATGGATGTACTGGCTGACGGCGCCTGGGAAAATATTTTCAAGGTAAAGCCGGAAGTCTTCACAAGAGAAGAGAAGCGGGCATGGCTGGATCAGCTGACAGATGTGGCTCTGGGTTCCGATGCCTTCTTCCCCTTCTATGACAATATTGAGCGGGCCCGCAAGAGCGGCGTGAAATATGTGGCTGAGCCGGGCGGATCCATCCGTGATGAGGCTGTCATCGACTGTTGCAACAAGTATGGCATGGTGATGGCATTTACCGGTATCCGTCTCTTCCATCATTAAGAAAATGAGAAAAATGGAATTCAAGATGGAGCGGCAGGGGCTTCTGGAGATCGGTCAGCAGGTGACCGTGACGGAGAGTGCCCTGCCTACCTCCTATTATTACACTATTGTGCCGGCGATCGCCATGAGCAAGAACTATGCGGCTTACGAGCGATTGCAGTCAGAAACAGGTATTGTACGGGAGATCAATCAGACTCCACGAGGCTTCTACACCACGGTGGAGTTTGACGAAGAGGACCCGGAAGCCTGAGATGTGAAAGGAAAGGATTTTAGTATGGCAAAAGATTGCAGCAACAGCAGCTGTACCAGAGAGAGCCGCGAGGGCTGCCCCTCCAAAGCAGGGGGACAGACCAGTTTTCTGGCAGAAGCAAATGAAGGTTCCGATATCAAAAAGGTCATCGGTATTGTCAGCGGTAAGGGCGGCGTAGGCAAGTCCTTTGTGACGGCCTCTCTGGCCAATTCTCTGGCAGCCATGGGCAAAAAAGTGGGCATCCTGGATGGGGATATCACAGGCCCCTCCATCGCCAAGATGTATGGCCTGCACGGTCCGGTCATATCTGACGGTGAATCCTTTGAGCCCATGGAGACTGTCAACGGCATCAAAGTCATGTCCATCAATTTCCTGCTGCCGGACGAAGAGGATCCGGTCATCTGGAGAGGTCCCGTCATTGGCGGCGTGGTAAAACAGTTCTGGACAGATGTAGCCTGGGGTGAGCTGGACGTGCTTCTGGTGGATATGCCTCCCGGCACCGGTGATGTGCCCCTGACAGTATTCCAGTCTCTGCCGGTGGACGGCATTCTGGTGGTGACATCTCCCCAGGATCTGGTCCGCATGATCGTGACCAAGGCTTACAATATGGCAGCCAAGATGAACATTCCGGTCATGGGTATCGTGGAAAATTACAGCTATCTGACCTGTCCGGATTGCGGCAAAAAGATCTCCATTTTCGGTGAGAGCCATGTGGACGATGTTGCGGCTTCCCTGGGTGTGCCTGTGCTGGGCAAGCTGCCCCTGATCTCTTCCTATGCGGCCTGCGCGGATGAAGGCGACTTCGATGCTGTACTGAATGAGGCCCTGGACGATGCAGCGGTGGCTGTTGCGGGACTGCTGTAGATCTTAGGCATTATATCTGAATTGTGGTGACGCAGAGTACTGTGTTCATTTATATGTCTTAGAGGGATCCCCCTTGAGCGGACTGGTCGGATGACCAGGTTGCTTGAGGGGGATGTTTTATATGTTTTCAGAGATTCCCCCTGGACAGACAGCCGGACTGTCTGAGGGGGTCTTTTTTATATGAAAACTTTCCGCAACATATTCCCCTGACGGAATCAAACATGTCTTCCAGGAGATATTTATAAGACTTCGAAAAGCCTTTTCATAGAAATTTTTAAGGCAATGAAAAGATGTTTTGCACCATCATTCCCCCGCGCCAGCGACAGCATCAAAAACCGGCCGCGGGTGTGGCGGAACATCAGAGCTTTTCGGCAACCTTCTTGTGGCGGAATAGAA